>Ga0209756_1000586_pt1 | contig 35692 bp, 69 predicted proteins | sample ETNvirenome_6_85_FD_184071 | JGI IMG/M metagenome (GOLD analysis project Ga0209756, IMG submission 184071) | Marine viral communities from the Pacific Ocean - ETNP_6_85 (SPAdes) (version 3) | ecosystem: Environmental > Aquatic > Marine > Oceanic | place: Pacific Ocean | collected 2013-06-19 | reverse complement strand
ATCTTGCCGTCCTTTCTTAGAAATGATATGCCATCGTCAATTTCAATTTCAATAATGATCCCGTGCTTTTGATAGTCGAATTTAACGTCTCCATCGCACGGCACATACTCTGAAAACCACCACTGTACGAGATCACCCGGATTCATGGAATCATGTCAGTCCCGACTCCAAGACCAGCCCTAACCATCAGCAACATCAATGTTGATCCAATGACCATTGAGACACACGCGATTAGCGTAAGTCTGAATCTTTCTTTGATATCCTTCTCATCAATGAACCAGTGAATAAAGGGAAAATTAAGAATGGGAAGAAAGAATCCCAAAAAAGCCTGAAGTATGATCCAGTCGTGCATAATTGCATATTGATACCAGTTTGCCCAGAAGTCTATTAGCACACCAGAGAAAAACACAGTGGTGTACTTGTGATCATTCATCCACCCCCAGACACTAGTCAGACTCATCACGATATTTCCAGTCGATGTATTTCCAATATGCAATTTCTGCAATATTGTGAATGAATATTGCGAGGATTGTTCCTCCAATAATTACTCCTCCGAGAAGCATCATATCATAGATCACTGTCACCAAACACCTCCAAATCTCTCATCTTCACAAGCATCATCTCCCGCGAGCTAGGCCACCAGACGTGACAGTATCTAGTCATGAACCCTGGTGAGATGTCCTCAACCTTCATGATCATACCTGGTTTCTTGTACCCATGCTTCATCTTAACTAGATCTCCTACTTGCATTTCTTCACGCTGAGATGTATTACTTGAACAGCTTCAATCATGTACCCATCATGTCGATAGGTAAACTTTTCCACATCCTCCTGACCTCCGTAGGCTGCAAGATTCGGAGTTCTGGCAAGTGTGTCACGCGCATCTTTAAGCATGCTATCTGTCACACCGACATCATTGAGCTCCTTTGCAAATCTCAGCATGAGCTCCTCGTACTTCTTCTTATGCATCTCCATCTATCACCTCTAGGTGTCGTGGATCATGTGTGGAAATCATTCCGTTGTCATACATCACAGAGACACGGTCTATGTACGAAACTCCGCTGCTAGTTGCACCTCGCCAGAATACCTCGGTGACTGTACCCGCTATGAACCCAGAGGTAACCCTGACCCTATCACCAGCTTTCATTTATCATATCCTTCCTTCCAGCCTTTTGAACATCTTCAGCTCTGACTCTATAGATCTTTCTGTCGCATAAGATCGTTGCTATCTTTTCCCACTTCTTATATTCAACTAAGAATCCAAGCTTCCATTCCCAGACACCACAATCATCACGCTTCCTTCTCTCTGTAAGCTCATATCTAAATCTTACCAGATCACCGGCTTTCACTTACAACCTCAATCTCATCAGTAGAGATCGTTTCTATTCCAGCACTTCCCCAGTGAACACTGACAGCATCAGGTTCACAATCAAAGGGTAGATATAAGGGAATCCCTACCTCTAAGATAATCCCGAACCACAGAGGATGGTCATCACTAGGTGACCATGGAATCATCTTTATGAGATCACCGGGTTTCAACTGAAAAACGCCTCGATGTAGCCCGGGGTGACCTTGAGAAGGATAATGCGCCATCCCATCCACTTTGCTCCGAACTTTGAACTAACTGCTTGATCAAGATATTCGTCAGGATCATCAACTTCAAAGACAGCCTGAATGTGATTTCCTCCATCATCTGAGTGAAAGTTAACTGTAAACCTTCCTGTCCAGTTATCAGCTATGAGCTCCATGAGAGCTTTCCTCGCCTCGTCCTTGGGAGCTTTCTCTCCTGCCCAAAACTTGTCAGTCATCTCTACTTAATTGCCTCAACGAGAATTCCGAAACACATCCACAGCGGATAGTGTGCAAAGCTAATTATTCCTTTCCAATGAAGCTTATCTGGAAGATAGTGATAATCCCACAGTCTGACGCCAAGCCAGAGAGCAGGAATTCCAATGATAATCTCGACACACCAGATCCATAGTGGATATGATGCATATCTCATTGCGTCTGTCTGTATCAGATGGCTTATGAAGTCAAATCCGTATGTAAGGCCAAACGCGTAAATGGGAAACATCCAGAGTGAAGTGTGACCTATTAGTGATGGATCTTTTTTCTTAATCAGATCTCTAAATGCTGTGAAGCAGGTCTCGACAAAGAGTCCAAACATTCCCCAGAAAACAAGCTCAGCAATAATCAATCTAAGTCATCCATCCACTTAAGAAATCTATCATTCATTACTTTAAAGATAAACAGCACTAGAAAGAAACTTCCAAAGAATGCTCCGATGGAAAGTAGAAGCTCTATGCTATGACTCACTCACAATCTCCAGATGATTCTCCCAGCATCGAGACACAATATTGTCACTCCAGTAGACTAGAAAGAATCCTCCCGGATGGTCTCGATGTCTCTTTGGCTTTTTCGCCTCATCTACAATAAGGCCAAATCTCGGAAGATCAGTTCTTAACTTAACGGCATCACCAGTTTTCATGTCGGCATCCAGAGTTGAATTGCTACAATTACAAAAGAAAGAATAATGCAAAGCATCGTCTTTAAAGTAAGCATTGATTCACCAAGTAACATCCAGGTCAGAACAGGAAAGACAAGATAAGACGTTCCAAATCCAATGAATCGAAGAGACCAGACGCTATCTCCGAGCGCGGAGTATCCAATTCTTGTCGCGTAGTATGCGAGCAACGATGTCGGTATAGCAAGAGCTATCATTATCCAGAAGCTTCTCGCCTTCCACACCTCAGACATCAGCTGCGTGTTAGAGCTAAACCACACTCCAATGTGCAAAAGAATGAATAGGAGAAACGTGATAAATAGTCTCATCGAGCTTCTGCAATTACCTCTAGGAACTTGTCTATTAATACATATCAATTATACCAACAAGGAGAAATATTTACATGCTAGTTATTTTGATGCAGCCTCTTTAAATTCAACGTCTATAGTGTCACTATCAACAGGAGCAGATTCATGCAAACCCTCTTCCTGAGGTGAGTCGCGATAGATCTCAGAGCCAGCTGTATGAAGAACAGACTCTAGGGTGCTATGAGATGAATTAATAGTCTCCGCGTCGTCACTATCAAGTGACTCCCTTGCAGAATCTATCTCATCATTAAGCGACTGAAGTGTCGACTCTGATAGCTTATCAGAGCTCTCACTAACGAGATTAGAAGCGTTGTAAATAAGATTGTCAAGCTTATTTCTAGACTGAACAAGCTCTCTCTTCATCTTATCTTTTTCTTCATTCTCCTTCGCGTCACTGACCATTGACTCAATATCTTTCTCAGAGAGAGATCCTCCATCTGTGATGGTGATTGACTGTTCCTTTCCTGTCGCCTTATCCTTTGCAGAGACACTGACAATCCCGTTGGCATCTATATCAAAAGATACCTCTATCTGAGGTAGACCCCTCGGGGCAGGAGTTATTCCATCAAGTCTAAAATTACCCAATGCTCTATTATCCCCTGCAAAATCTCTCTCACCCTGCAGGACATGGATGTCAACTGCAGCCTGACTGTCTTCAGCTGTTGAAAATGTCTCACTCTTCTTGCACGGAATCGTTGTGTTTCGCTCGATGAGACGAGTCATCACTCCGCCAAGAGTTTCGATTCCGAGCGATAGTGGAGTTACATCAAGGAGAAGAATATCATTAACATCTCCTGAGAATATTCCTCCTTGCACTGCGGCACCAAGCGCAACAACCTCATCAGGATTGACAGAGTTATTTGTAGGCTTTCCAAAGAATTTCTCTACTGCGATCTTAACAGCGGGAATCCTTGTAGACCCTCCGACAAGAATGATCTCATCAATCTCACCCTTTCCAAGCTTAGCATCTTTCAGCGCGCGTCTCACAGGAGTAAGTGTTTTCTTGACGAACTTTTCTGTCATTTGATCAAACTTAGATCTTGTGAGGGATAAAACAAGATGCTTAGGACCAGAACTATCAGCAGTCAAGAACGGAAGATTGATATCTGTAGACTGTGCACTAGAAAGCTCTACCTTAGCTTTCTCAGCAGACTCCTTAATTCTTTGAATCACCATCGGGTCCTCACTGAGATCTATTCCTGTGTCACTTTTAAATTCATCAAACATCCAGTCCATGAGAATCTCATCAACATTATCTCCTCCTAGATGGGTATCTCCATTTGTGCTGAGAACCTCTACGACGCCGTCTGCTATTTCAAGTATTGAGATGTCAAATGTTCCTCCGCCTAAGTCAAATACCGCGATCTTTCTCTCACCTTCTTTATCCATTCCATAAGCGAGGGCTGCAGCTGTGGGTTCATTGATTATTCTCTTGACATCGAGACCAGCAATCTTTCCTGCATCTTTTGTCGCCTGTCGCTGAGAGTCATTAAAGTATGCGGGAACAGTGATCACTGCCTCCTTGACCTCCTGAGAAAGATGATTCTCGGCAGCTCGCTTAAGCTTGAGAAGAATCTGAGCACTTATCTGAGCGGGGGATAGCTTCTTCCCGTCAGCGTGAATCACGCACAAGCCCTCACTTCCAGCAGTGACTGTGTAGGGCATCTTCTTCGCAATTCCCTTAACCTCTGACATCTTTGATCCGATGAACCTCTTCGCAGAGAACACTGTGTTCTGGGGATTTGTAACTGCTTGTCGTCTGGCTGGTGTTCCTACAAGCCTGTCTCCGTCCTTTGTGTATGCAACGACAGAAGGAGTGGTTCTAGACCCCTCCTCATTTGTTATGATCTTTGGCTCACTGCCCTCAATAACTGCAACGACAGAATTCGTCGTTCCTAAATCAATTCCTATAACTTTTGACATTCTAATCCTCCTGATGTCTATATAAATGTAGACACCCCTGTCGAGATGAACAGGGGTGAGTTAAACTTTTTTAGAAATAATTTTATATTAATCAGGCGCTAGTTCCATCGCTCATGAGTACCTGACCCGCGAATCGTCTTCTCCTCACCAGTCTCGGGATCAATTACAGTTCTTGACCACGCGCCGTACTTTGGTATCTTGAATGGTTCAGGGGGCATTTCCCTCCGATGTCTTTCAAGATCTTCCCTTCTTGCAATCTCTTCTACCTTTAGCTCCGCGCCACTAGGGACTTTAGATAGTTCAGACTCTGGTATCTGTAAGAATCTATTAAGGTGAAACTGTATAAACGACTGGTTAAGAGCAGGGTGCCTATGTATAAGGCTGTCAGATAGCTCCCTTCTATTGGCCTGCGCATTGCTAGGGTTTCTACCAATTTCAAGAAGCTCATCGTGAAGTGCTACCATACTATCTAGATCTTCTAAGTCTGCTCTTCCGAACTGTGTTCTCATCGTATTTGCAAGCGCTTCTCCTGTATTCAGAGACATAACAGATCCTTTTCCGAATTGTCTCTCAATAGAGGCTATCGCAGCGGCAGTGGCTGCTGATCGTTTGGCGTCAGCTGATTCTGACAATGTTCTGCTGACTTCTTCCTGTATGATCTGTCTAAGATGACTCTTCTTGATCTTCATATCTTTACTCCACACAATCATACATATTCTCCTGGCTCAATAACTTCTAAACCTCGTAGAGATCGTGCTGCTGTGCATCTGTCCTGCATGGCGGAGTGTTGTCATTCAGCCAGCCCTGCTCGGGCTCCCAGACCTTGTGAAGACCCTTGACCATTGCGATGACTGCGCCGTTAATTGTCTTAGATGCTGCGATCATCGCAGCTTGAGCATCCATCGGGCCATTAAACTCCACAGACGAGACTGTAAGGTCGTCATCAGAGTGATAGATTACTGTCCACATCATTGATCTCTCCCTAAAGTGTTGATAACAGTGTACCACCCCGGTGAGTCATCTCGCAGACGTGACAGCATCAGTATTCTGCTTCGGAATTCCTGAAGAAAGCCTGTGTGCTCATCATCATATCCGCTAAACTTAGATGCAAGAATGACATCTGCCCTTAGAGAGGCCGAGTCTTTCTCAAAATACTCTACTTGAAATTCGCTACACTGGTCTCGATCTAGATAGATTTGTCTCATCTTGTCTCCTTGATTGTTCTATTATACCACGGAATTGCTGGTGTTACATGTTTGACGCAAGCCATACAAAAGCTTGTGGTGGAATGGAATCCAGTAAATTCTTCGCATTTCCTTTCATCGCAAGGCCGCTCTCAACAGCAGCGTCAAGCTCCTCGGGATACTCTATACCCACAGCAAATGTCTTGGCCTTGTCGCTGGTGTCAAAGATGTAAACATCGACATCTTTCGGTAGTGCAACCTTGTCTCCGATTCTCATCAAGACTGTCTCTTGCGGATTATCAGAATTCTGTTTCGGCTTATTGACTATTCTTTTTGTCAAGGCTCTATTCAACCAGGCTGGCATCTTACACCTTCCCCTTCTTACTAACCCAGACGGGTATCTTTCTCGCAGTCTTATCAAGGACATAAATAGATCTCATTGGGATTAAAACTGGTTGCATATTACTTCCCCCACCAAGCCAAGCCGGTGTGTCAGCATTGACATCTTCCGTCAGTGTCTCTATATTGTCTGTCGGGTAGAAGAATCCGTTATTCCCTATCTGGCTTAGGAAGACCTTATCGCCTTTCTTCAATTTTATCATCTCTTTTTCTTTCTCTCTTGATGGTGGGTCAACTGGGACTCGAACCCAGAGCCTACGGCTTAAAAGGCCGGTGCTCTACCCATTGAGCTATTGACCCAAAGGTGTGGTCGGATCCCTGGGACTTGAACCCAGAACCTGCGGTTTATGAGACCGACGCTCTAACCGATTGAGCTAGGATCCGATACAATTATTATACCTCAATGGAATAATATTTACATGCAAAAAAGTTATGCCTCAGCAATCTCGCCTAACTTCTGGACAATCTCTATAAGCTCGATGAGCGCGTCAGATTCATTTTCTCTAGCTTCCTGAGAAAATGTCTCAACTGTGTCAAAGACAGTTGACATGACGTAGACCTTTTCAAGACTTGTAAGCTGATTCATGCTCCATCCTCGATGGTCATAGCTCCCTTCTGGAATGCATCTATGAGAAGTTTAAAGTCGTTCTCTGCCTTGATAAAGCTTCCGCTGTCATGGTTCTTAATTGCCTCCTCTTTTCTTTTTTCAGCGCTTTCTATCTGATCAGAAAGCTCCTGAAATGTGGAGAAGAAGATTAGATTTGCACCGAACTCATTAGCAGACCGCTCTGCTGCGTCAAAAGGAGTAAGCTCCTCAGCTTCTGCATCATCATCGTATATCATCTAGAAATCCTTGATCCTATATTAATATCTAAGCACCAGCCTAAGCAACGATAGTCTCTGGCACAATAATATTTGAAATATCACCGAGAGAAACCTCCGGTGACAGATCATACCTACGACCCTTCAGGGTGAAATAGTCATTGTGCTTGACACGGAAAGAGTTGTAGTCTGGATCCAGGCACCCGTGCCACAGAAGCCGACGCTCGACAGCGGCGATCAGCGTCTTATGGAAGGCTCTTCCCTCTCCGGTGTCTGGGATCGGCATCCATACCATCTTCATGCTTAGCAACCTACACACCGCCTCGGCAGCGGTGATGTGCTCCCGCTTCACAAGTGACTGGACAAACTGTGCCAGATGAGGTGAGCCAGGAATCGGTGACCGATGATCGAGGTGGCTAAGCATCCTCTCCTGGAAGGAGCGGCCGTGTGTCTTTCCAACGTAGTTGACATCGGGTCCTCCGGGCTCCAGGAAGAGATAGATTCCCACCGGCGACCAGGGTCGCTTGGCGAGACAGCACATCTCACTCACAGTCATATCACCCATGGGTTTCAGCTTCTGTCGAAAGCTCCACTCCCAGAGCTCATCGTAGACCTCCCCAAGCTGCAATCCTTGCCACTCGTCCCAGCACCATACATGTTTCATCAGGAAACCTCCTAGAGCCATTATAACACGGCCTGGCAAGGTTTACACGTAGTGCTACAGGATCTTCAGTAGCTCCTGTCTTATCGCACGCCTGATCCTGTCTTCTCTCATGGGCATAGGCTGTCCCATTGCGCCTGGAAGTGGAGATGGTGCCTGTGTCATTGGCTGTCCCGTCGGCTGAGGTGCTGGTGCCTGCTGTGTGACGGGAGGCAATGCCTGAGAAGTATCTGGAGCATTAGAGATCGCAGCTAGAACCATCTCTGACTCCTCATCCATTCCCTCTTCTGCAAGGTCACTAACAAGCTCGCCAGCCTTCTTTCCATTTGTGATAGCTGCGACCGCTGATGTGTAATCCTTAGCTAGTCCTGCCAGATCAGCGAAATTCTTAGCTATGACGGCCTTAATTACATCCTCTTTTGTTCCGAAAAACTTTCCCGCACCTGCAGCGTAAATAGCAGAAGCATCTGCTATTCTGGGATTCTGTTGAGTCATGGCTGCCAGCTTAGACTCCACCTCCGGAGATTTTGCAAACATACCCTTCATTGACGAGACTGCACCTGTAATGATGGGCACAGCCATCTGTAGCATCAAGATCTTTCCCATCGGGCCTCCCATTCCTCCAGCTCCAGCTGGTGGGGGAGGAGTCTGCTCTTTCAATAGCTCACCTCTCACAGCCTCTCTTAGCCGTCTAACCTCTCTTCTCTGTCTTCTTCTTGACATGTCTATATTCCTCGATTCTTTTATAATTCCTGCTCGATGTTGACGTCTGTGAGATACTGATTCACTTGTATCGCTTGCAACAAGTGTCTCTTCGTGGCTGAGGAAAGCTGGAGTTAAAGCTCTATTTGCTGAAACGACCTGCATTCCGATATAGCTTTGCCCTATGTTGTCTGAAGCAGCTACATCAACATTCGATGCCTTTAGAGGTCTGAGTATAGAGTGAATGTGACGTGCGTCGCCTGTCTTCCTAACACGAATTCTTGGATTCATAGAGGCAATGAATTTGGCAAGCTTCATTAGAGATCGATTTTTCTTAACTGAAACCTGGCTCCCTTCCTCTGTTGCTTCATTGAACTTCGTGTCCTTCATCTTCTCAACAAGCTCTTTATACTGCGGGTGATCTTCAAGCTTAATATTTTTCTTAAGATATCCCTTCGAATCTGTTATAGCGGCAAGCTTTTTCTTCGTCGATTTCTTCGCTGCCTTCTTATCGTCACGCTTCTCTTTTCTCTCCTCACTTTTCTCAGATCTTTTCTCTTTTCTCTCCTCGCTTTTCTCAGATCTTTTCTCTTTTCTATCTTCTCTTCTATCAGATCTTTTATCTTTTCCTGTATACCGCATGTCAGGAAATTTATCATCTAGGGCTTTCACAGCCCTGCGAAATCTAATTTTCTTAAGGGGCTTCCACCTTCCGCCGCTAAGCTTCCTGCGCGTGTGCCACACGTCATCAATAACTGTATACTCCCACGGATCACCTTCATCTGTTGTTACAATTTCTGTATCAGTCTCTAGAGCAGCTTCAGCAGCAGCCCTCGCACGCCTCGAAGATCTAGGGATTCTTCGCCTCTCTTTGGCTTCATATTCATCTTTACTAATCTCACCGCTGGCATCTGCAACAGGTGGTGGGATCACACCTTGAATCTCATAGACTACTGTAAGCGGAACATATACCCTATACTTACCTTCATACTTGGGATCATCCTGAATCTTTTTAGCTGTCGCAGGGTCAGACTGCATCAGCTTCTTCATGCTGATAACGCCGACAGATTTTCCTGCATCCCTAGCGGCTTTCCTAGATGACCTTCTCTCTTTTCCTGTCCGCTTGTACTTTTCCTCAGCACCGGGATCAGACTGCGCTTTCCCTCTTCGCTTCCTCTCATGAATGATCATGTCTCTGATCTCTTTCTGTGTTATCTTCATTGTCTCACAATTAAAAAAATGCGTTCTACATAAGCTAATTATTACGGTTCGACCTTACTTACAACATCAAATTTCCAGTAAGGTGAGTTGAATCTCATCAGCTGTCCGTCGATCATCACGACACGCGTGACCAAAAATGAGCTAGTGGGATCACCAGCACTGCCGATAAGCGTCTCATTTGTCTCAATGAATAGACCAAGATGCTCCTCTTCCACTGGAGAGTGACTTGGTCTTGTGACGCGAACTAGGTCTCCTGGCTTAAATAGTCTTGCCACAGACTGTCACCTACTCCTTGTCGAGAGGCCCCTGATACACAGGAACTAGCTCTCCTCTAAGAATAACGTCTCTAAGACTGTTATACTTCCTTGCGCGGAGGACCTTGATCAAACGTCTATTAACCTTCAGCTTCTTAATGTTTGTTGCGTCTAGACCATCTCTAAGTGTTTCTCGATCCCTGAAGACGATTTTAATTCTTCCTACCTGCTTCTGAAATCCTGGGATGTCAAGAGCGACACCCTTATTGGATGGAACGAGAATGTGAACCTTGTTCTTGCGACGGGTCCAGTCCTCTAGCTGGTGCTCCTTTCCGCCCGTCTGTACAACGAGGTCATCCTCTCCGCGCTCTGCTGACCTGACTGTTGCCATTCTTGTGGCCTTTCCTGATCTCATGTCTCTCTTGGGTGTCGCTCCTTGGAGACCAGAGCTCTTAACATCAGATGGAACGTGACCTTCAGCAGCCTTGGGCTCTGGGTTTTTCATCCAATTGAGAAACGCCAGAGAGCCTGCGGGATTCCCCTCGACAGATAGTGTATTCTGTGTAGCGTCGTTAAAGAACTTATACGCCTTGGACCAGCCATATGACCTATCTAAGATTGCATCCTTGATTCTTGGATCACCATGAGTATCCTTATTCCAGTTTTTAGATATGTGTGAATACCACGCCTTGTCAGTATTTGGGCCCCATGCTCCGTCAGCCTTAGCTCCTATGATTGTCTGAACATCTTTCACATCTTGCCTGCTATACTCAAGAAGAATGTCACGACGCACCTCCTCCCTTATTATTCTCTTCAGGTCTTTTCTTTTAATCTTTACTCTCATATCTTCCTCAGCGGATGTTGATAATTTTCTAACCGAAACTCGGCTAACATCTATCCTCAGCCTCCGTGATCTCCCATAGCTGGATCAATTTCCGAAAGGTGGTCATAGATTGCACGCTTTGTTGACTTGGGACAGGTAGATCCTGTCATCTTCATCAGAGCCCTCACTGCCATGTCAATGAGATCTGGGTTTGCCTGAAGGAACTGTCTGACCTTTTTATAGCTTTCTGGGTGAGGAACACCCTCCATTCGCTCATCAGTCATGTGATGACCTGCTGGCTCGCCATCCATCATCCAGCCTCCGTCATCCTCTCCAGCGAGATTCATCATCCCTGCTTTTTGTCCCATGCCCAATGCCTCTTCAGGTGTCAGGTCCGAGAGATCTCCTGTGTAGTTAAACTCCTCTCTCTCCCCCTGTCCTTTCATGTATCCTGCACCGAAGGCATCTTCTGAAGACATGCCGCCCATATCATCATCAGCTGGTTCTTCAGCAGCCATCATGATCTGATCTTTCATGTTGCATCTTGAGCAGCTTCTTCCAACATTTCCACATCCGCAGCCGTGACCTTCACGAATTAATCTCACAGCTTCTTGTAAGATCATCTGTCTTATATTCATTTCTCTATCCTCATTAATTGTAGAATGGGGGCCAGCATTGCTCTCCCCTGTTTCAAAGTCGGCGTGATCGAGATCATCTTCGATGTTATCCCCGCCAGCCCACGCATCCTCTCGAGGTACAGCATCAGATGGATGAATAGAGCCTGCCATATCTTCATTCTCTACATCAAGTGAAGACGGAACAACAAGAACGAGGCTAAGCTCTTCTTGAATAATTCTTCGAAGTCTCTCTCTTATCACAGTCATTGAATCATACGCTCACACAAATAACTATTTTGAATCAAGAGTAACAATCCACGATTCAGCAACATTTTTTACGCTACCGCCAACAAGAACTGCCCACATTCTATATCTATCGTCATAGTGTGTAGACGTAGACCTTATGACGAGCCCGAACTCTCTAGGGCTTTGCTTGCTCAGAATGCCTATCATGACTATGTCTCCCGGCTTTATCCATCTCATCTTTATACACTATCTTTATAAAAAACTGGACGTTATACGTGAGAAGCTTTCCATCAATCAAAACGTCAGCCAGCTCTAAAATATTACCCTCATATGTCTCATACGTGTACGTTCTTAAGATGAGAGCTATCAGGCCCACATCCTTGTAAAATGCGCCTGTCTCTGTTGCGTCGATGAAATATCCAATGTCACCAGACTTCAACGACATCTATATGAATAGAGCACCGATGGCACCGTAAAGAAGAACAGTCACCATAGCGGTGAGAAATCCCATCGCCAAGATGACCGATATAAAATCTTTAACAGTGACACCCCTGTCGTCAAGGAACTGTGTAAGCTTATCAAGCATACTACCCCCTAAAAATATGTATGGGGGTCAGGACGATTCAGATATAACCGATATTATAGAGCCGCTTTTTTCAGTTGTCATAAAACACATCTGTCCTTCTGAGAGGACGTAGACACAGCCTTTAGAAATATGGGTGATCATTCCTCTTCGAGGAATGGCAGACATGACGACCTCGCTCTTGCCAGGTCTCGATATGATATACATTCCTGAAAAACTAACCAGATCACCCGTCTTGTACATCGATCTTGCTTATCACCTCAAAGTTCTTGGGGGACACCCACGAAGTTACTCTTTTCCCTGTTATAGAAAGTGCCTTCGCATTAATAGGTATATCACTACCCATCCACATGACTCTAATTCTATGGTGGTATTTTGATTCAGGAGAGCTTTGATCAACAACCATTCCCATTGGACGATCAAACAAAATGGCAATATCCCAGTCTGGATTGTATATTACGAGGTCACCGACTTTCACTAATCACTCTTAACTGCCGCTGAAACCACCATCCCATTGGATGTGAGGGAGAATACCACAGCACAAAAGCGTCTAAGAGAGAATCACTGTCGTTATAAAGGCTTCTAGTATCTAGGACCATTCCTACACAATGGATTCCTCTTCTCTGATCCTCAATGGCAATGACGAGATCACCCTTCTTCATCTGTCAACTTATCCCAGGAAATCTCAAACCCCCAGTGAAGAGACATAAGTAGGACATGAAGAATCATCGTAAATCCTGATGCCTCTTTCATGTCTCCCGTCATCGCCCACGTCAATATAAATGTCGCTGTGATGGAGATCAATCTCCATGTGATAATCTTATAAAGCCTACTCACTTAACGCCAATCAGCTGCTTCTGATTGACAAGCCACATGGGAATTAATGCACTGACAGTAGATCCCAGACTTGCCTTAGCAAGAGTTGGAACCTGACTGAATGGAACCCATGTCTCCTTTCCTGTGGTCGTCTTAATGAATGCCGCCTTTCCCGTCTTTTTCGTAACTGTTACGATGATGGGTACAGAATTCTTCTCACGTTCAGCTTTCATAATTTTATCAAAAGCTCTGTTATCTGGCTCTGGATCAACGACGCTAACAAGGCTAACAGACGCCCAGTGCTTGGTTCCGTCCTTGTCAAGAATGATGAGCTTTTCTGTTCCGAAGTTATTATTGAACTTCTTAATAACGATGCCAACTGCGCCGACCTTGGGCCTCCGCTCAATCTTTCCTCTGCCGCCACTTACGATCTTAACGAGCTTTCCTTCTGACGGCATCCACCTCGCCAGCTCCCTGGTCTTATCGCATGAAAGATTGCGTTGTCTTTCAAGAAGATCTTCTAGCTGCCTAGCCTCTTCGGGTGTGTGTGTCGCAGACCAGGTGGAATTTGAATTCCATCGATCATGCTTTCTATTAACTGGGGATAGCCCAGACTTCTCACGTGTCTTTGGTGTGCACTCCTCTTCTGGACACGCACCGTACTGTGCGTAGCTTCCCTGGACACAGTCAAGTGTGTCCCATGTGACAATCCATCCTCGGCCCCTACAGCTGTCACAGCCGCCGGCTTCATGAAATCTCTGAAGGGAGTCCTCAATGTTAGACTGCTTGAAGTCTGAAATCTCGGCATTAACTTTGCCAAGCTCCTTAGTAATTTCCTCAGTTCTATTTTTGAGTCGCATATTACCTCCTTGATGTTCCCATTATACCACAGAAACACCCAGCTTACATGCTATGCGTCATACCAATAAATAATCTCTCCAAGGTCATTATTGACGCTGTGGGCAATTGAGCTCATGGCTGCCTCTTCGCATAGTCTATCAAGGTGGACAGCTTCTACTCTCTCTCGTTTCTTAGCAGCTCTTTGTATCCTATGAAATAATTGATCATCCTCACCCCTATTCCAGTCCATCTTGTGAAAGACAGATGTAACTGGTGTGACCTTAGTCATCGGAATCATCGGCAGTTACAATGGTGATCGTGATCACAGCTGCGCCCAGCATAAGAACCGATGCTGTCACCAGTAGAATTATTGAATTCATCTTCTTCTCCGTGCCTTCTTGTCAGCCTTCTTGAGATGGCACTCCTAAGTAGGACGATGCCAATTCCAGCAACAGCAACAAACCCTAGAGACAGAGAGTCAAGTGCGTCACCGAGACGATCTTTAAATCTCTTCTTTTTCATCTTGAAAGCCTCTCAAATCTAAATCCCACCTGTGGTGGTGACTGAACCCAGAAGTGAAGCTTATCAAAAAGCCTGACCTCCTTTGTTGTATATCTCTCTTTATTTCTGATGATCATCGATTCGATGTTCTCTCTCTTCTTCACAGCTCTTTCTGAGCATTCTTCTAGACGAATTGAGAGCTCGTGACTTCGATTTATAAATGTCAGTTGTGCTTCCTTTATCTGCTCTGAGAGCTTTTCAATCTCCCCTTTATTTCTAACAACGACATCACCGAATAGAACAACACACTTTTGCATAGCCTGAGCCTTCTTCATCCTCGCCTTCCCTCGTGCACCCGGGGAGGATGGGTAAAAATCATCAGCTGTTAATCCAATGTAATGAAGAACTGTAAACTCTGTAAAGTCATCATTCGTAATTACGTACAGGAAATCTAGGCTTCCCTTCCGTTTAAGTGTTGCAAGATCTGTCTGAAGATCATATCCGCCTGAAGCTCGTCCTGATGTTATCTTACATTCAAGCTCTCTGTCTAGTTCACAGATCACGATATCTGCCTTGCCTGTCCGCCCATCAGCATCGACACCGCTAAGCTTTTTTGCCAATTCCCTTGCAAAGAAGTGCTCTTGAGCCTGTGACATAACAACATTTCGTCTTCCCAGATTTGACTTAAAATCCATTCCCCAGTCGCTGAACACTGCGTTAAGATTCATGTGAAACCCAGTCATGTCTTTCAACGCTCTCTTTGTCATGTCATGCGTGATGTAAGATTTCATCTTATTCCTCAGGTTCCTGGTGTCGATTAAGCGTGTTCGTCTTCTTTACACTCTCAAGCTTCTCAACACAATCAAGTGGAACCGGTACAGAATTGATAGACTGTCCGTCCCTGACCTGAAGCCCTTCGAAGAGACTTACCCAAAGCTTTTCACCAACAGAGATGACAACTCCATTTCCATATGGTGTCTTAACTCTAGTTCCAATTTCAATATCATTACTCATCTTTTTCTCCTAAGTGGTCGGGGTAGCAGGATTTGAACCTACGACCCTCTGCTCCCAAAGCAGATGCGCTGCCAGGCTGCGCTATACCCCGTATAAATGGCACGCCCTGCAGGATTCGAACCTGCGACCCTAAGGGCACGTGGTATGGTGGGCTTACCAGGATTCGAACCTGGAACGAGGGTTTAGAAGACCCTAGTGATATCCCTTTCACCATAAGCCCAAATTGTTTAAAACGTTATCATTATAACATTCTGAATAGTGAAGTTCAATTATTCTCCATCCTTTTTCTTCTATTAGATCATGACGCTCTTGATAATACTTCTTAAGCGTTTTATCTTTATTGTAATGCTGATTGCCGTTAACTTCGATTCCAATTTTCTTCTCCGGAAATGCTATGTCTATAGAAAAGAAGCGATTGTCCAGCGGCTGGAGCTCTTCAACGAATTGAATATTCATGTCTCGCATCTTTTCTTTTAACACTTCGCATGGAATGCTTATAAACTTATCTTTCCGCTTCCATGGATGTTTGTCTGGATTGCTACGAAGCCACTCTTTTGTAATATTTGACAACTTATGCTTTGTGCTTTCTGAATGCTGTCTTCCGGTTGATGCCCAGCTCATTTTCTTACGAGTTGCCTCAGTAATCTTCCAGCCTTTATTCTTTGTATATTGGTTTCCCGGGTTTTGTATCTTGCTTCTAGCATAGTGTAGATCTTTGTTGTAGCTGTTTCTTTTTGGATTATCTTTGCACCATCTAGTGTGATTTGCTTTATCAACACCCCGACTTAGTTCTTCAAACTCTTTTTTGCACCATTTACATTTCCACATAGTTTCCTCCTGTATATAAATATACCATACAGAGAGTTAATTATAAAGGCCGATGCTCTATCCACTGAGCTAAGGGTGCATAGAGCACTACCTCTTCTCTCCCTTCTTCTTTCCCTTCTTTTCAACGGGTTCACCAATGAGAACCTTGAATCTCACACCATCAGGACCGCAACGACGAATCTTTGTAAGTTCGTGATTATCGTCCCTTAGGGTGTTTCTCTTCTTATCCGCTTCATCAAAGGTGTCGTAAATGGAAACCTTCTTCCATTTAAACCGCTGAGGGAGAACGGGAATTTCCTCACCTGCTTTAATTCGCCAGCTTTTCTTTGTCATGCTTATCTCCTGAATAGATCTATCTTAAAAAATGGGTATGGTGTCAGGTGGCCAACCAAGGAGGCTTCACGGAAGTGCCCCGAACCACCTGACACCGGAGTCTTCTACGAGACTGACACTCGAGACACCTCCATGAAACCCTTCTCCTGAAGCTGGAGGAAGAAGATGTGACCGGCACCGCCGAATCGGTTCTTCTCAACCTGGAGGACACGGCATCCAGCCAGGTCCTGATCCTTTCGCTCCACATCAAGCGTAACCATCGCATCCACAATGTGCTTCAGGACATTGGCACCGGCCATCTGACCGTTCTTTGTGACCTGCCCAATCACGATAGCGTTGCAAAAGTTTGCCTTGCAGTAATCTGTAATCAAAGACAGCGACCGCTGTGCTGTCTTAGAATTTGTCTGATGGTCACCGTACTTACCGTCATTGAGGCACTGAAGCGAGTCAACGATCAGAAAAAACGGCTTGTTCGGATTCTTAGCCCGAAGCTTATCACAGTTCTCAAGAATCTTAGGAACCATTGTGTCCTGACCTGCGACAAATCCATGTCGGAGACGAAGACGCTCAACTGTCATCTTAAGCTGAAACAGCGACTCCTCAGCGGTGTTAAAGAGAACAGTTGAACCGTTGCCAGTGAAGGAGTTAGCCAACTCCAGCATCATCGTTGTCTTTCCGGCTCCAGGAGTACCTGTGAACAGAGTGACCATTGAGGGAGTGAATCCCAGGCCTCCCATTGCGTCATCAAAGTACGTGAGACCTGAACGAACACGTCGTCGTAGCTGTTTTGGCACTTCAATATCAAGAATGTTAGTTCCAAACTTGATATCATTTGCATTTACATTGAGCTTCATAACCTCTCCTTGGTTGTATGTTTTAGCTCTGTTTCCTTTCTAGTATATTATACCAAAGTTTGCTGTCATTTACACGCGGAATAAAATAACTGCGCCAAATCATATGATAAACTGCTCTTTGTCCCTCACGAAGAAGACAGTCTGCAAACTTTGTAATGTCAGGTCTACGAAAACCCCTAAGGCTATTGTGATAGAACCACCCACCCTTATAGTCAACATCGTGATCCTTGGGATCAGATCCTGAATCTGAGAGAATGTCATTAAAGAGTGCGATGCACATCTTCTTTTTCTCGTAACCGTTCCACCTTGCCATGGCCTTATTATACACCGGAAAACGCATAAATTACACGCATGATGCTAATTTTGTGTAGTAGAAAGTAAAATTAGAGTCGAGCCGCTCTCTATGCTGGGATTTCTATCATCCTTCATCGGACCTTGATTCCACATGACCTCATACTCATTACTCAAGGGTCGATGTGATCTTGTGTAGCATCTGATGATGATTCCGACACACTCAGTAAAAACAGAGTGTCTGACTAAATCGCCGGGATTGAATGATTCATTCTCTCCCAATGTAACCTCACTTCGATCTTGAATGTATCTCGATCAAAAGCTTTCTAACTAAGAGCCTAACTCTCTCAGTCTCATGAAGTGATCTTGATTCTTTCTTACCCTTTTTGTCTACTCGCGACAAGGCCTCACTAATAAGAATCTTTCTAATCTGTCTTCTGGAAATCTTCATCGCAGTCTCACATAATAACTATACAGGATAATTTGAAACGGTAACATATCACTCATCTTCTTCTGACTCATCTAGCAGACCTAGCGATTTGAGATATCCGGATATCTTCTTGTTGACAGGTGTGTCATCATAAGCACCGCGTGACGGACCTTCAGGCCACCCACCGTGAGATGTGGGACGATCTAGAAATAGATTCTTATCTGTGGCCTTGACATACCTTTCATCGTAATGAGATCCGCCAGGTGACCTCTTCAATTTTTCACGAATAATCAGCCTCAATTTCTTTTCACTGATCTTCATCAGACTAACTTAAGATGTCAGCAAGGTCAGCGACACCGTCTAGATACGCAGCTGTTGATAGAAGCCGATTTTTAGTAACTGACTCAGTTGCAACAGCTCGTGGTGACTGAGAAACTGCACCCCCTGCGAGACCTGCTACAACTCCAGTGCCGCCTGCCACCTTAGCGGCTGTTGACATCCCTGCTTTCTTAACAACCTCTTCAGCAGCCTTCTCAGCTGCCTGAACAGTTCCTGATGTAGATCCCGTTGCCGCCTTTAGTGCGCCAGCTCCGGGTGCCATGTTCGCAAGTCTCACACTATCTTTAATTGATGTTCCTGTAACATTGTTTAGATTTTTCATCATAACACCAGGAAGATCATCGGCGGCAACCCAGAAATCTTTCCCATATGGTCGACCACTCGGGTAGGACTTCTTAACTAGAACCATAGCAGGCTCTCCTGGAGCTGATGGCGGCTTAAATCCCCTCGCTATAATCCCAGACCCTTCTGCCGCGGATGGCTTTAAGGTGACAGCCTTGCCCATTTTATCCACAGCATTGATGGGCTTCGTAGTTGCTTGAAAGACTGCACTTCTCTCAGCACCGAGTATAGCCTTTGTCACATCATCAGAAGCAGCTATTGATGCCTTTGCAATATCATCTACTGATGATGCAGCAGTTAGCCCAAATTTTCCAGCAAGCTCTTTGCCTCCTGGCTTATTTATGAAGTTTCTCCACGCCCCTCGAGACTGCACTCTAGCTGCTGCTGCACCGAACTTCTCAGTGTACTTCTTCCCGGCTATCCCAAATAGCCTCTGGATATTTTTAACTGCCTCGTCGAGATACCCAGCCATCTTCGCAAGAACTCCCTTTGCTCCGCCGCTATTTGCAAATTTAGTAGAATACGATGCAAGCTCATTCTTGGGAAGGGTGTTTTTAAGACTCGTCCACATCTTGTTCACGAACTTATAGACTGAACCGCCCGGTTTAAACTGACCTATGAGAGGCCGTATGACCGCGAGGACTTTATCGGCGATTGGCCTAATAAACTTCGAATCCAGGATCCTTCTAAGAAGCTTGGCGAGCATTCCTTGCGCACCTCTGATTTTTTGTGACAGCCACACAAGGGGCCCGAATCCCGTGCCTACAGCGTCCCCCACAGCGGGAATTGCAGCTAGCAGCATGAGGCTTGAGAATATGTAGTCCAGAGTAGTCTTTGCTCCAAAGAACATGTCAAGAGAGTTTAAAAGGTCAACTGTGGCTGTGGCAGGTGCAGAGACTCCTAGTGTCCAAGCATCAATACCCATGTTTACAAAGGGAATCATCATGTTAACCCAGGTCGGAAGCACAGCTCCCTCTGTTATCAGCACTGCTCTTTTACTTGCTACCTCCGCTAGATTGGGAATGTCAGCTATAAGACTTGCATCGAGCTGTTCACTCAGAATCTCTATCTCAAGCTTATATCTTTTGAGATCAGTTAGACTATTTCCAAAGTTTTCTTTGTAGTGCTTGTCAATATGCTCTCTAATGAGCTCTCTCTTGACTATGTCAAGGCTTGGTCTCCGCCTAGCCTCCTCACGCATCAATCCTTTTGCGATTTCGTAAGCTATGATTCCTCGAGCTGATGTAACTCTCATTTCAATTCTTCCAAGATCATTTAGTAATAACGGTCACAAGAGACCAACAATATAAATATTACGTAGACTTAGCAATAACTAGTGACTAAGCCTCGTCGCTCTTCTTAGTGACCTTCTTGTTTTTCTGTCAGAAGATTCTGATAAATTTGTGATTCCTGTGAGAATTTCTTTTTCATCTATCATGTGAGAAGGCGTCACCCATATTATATCCTCTACAACCTGTGGGACAAAGGCCATCTCAACTGAGACTCCCCAGAGTATTCCTACAAAATTTCCCCTTTCATCATAGATGCCAGACCCAGAGCAGCCAAACCATCCGTAGGTGTGTAGAAGGATGACAGGGCCGTTTGGAGATACCCACTCATATCCTGCAACAGATCCTCTAATCGTTAGAAGATTTAGATCTGAGGGATATCCGGAATAGACTGTATTTGTTCCTACACCTGCCTTTAGATTCAAGGGCTTATATTTCATCGGATCCTTTCCTGGAATCGGCGCAACCAAAATCGCAGCTGCATCTATATTCCTATCTTCATATACCAGTCGCCCTATGACGTTGATCCCTGGCCCAGCTTGAATCTCATACGGATCACCTATCTCTCCAACAGTTACGTGAGCTGCTGTTATGATTAGGTGAAAACCCTTATACTTGACATACGTTCCTGATCCGTGCCCACCGCCAGACATCACCTTAACTGCGGCATTTCTCACCTTTTTTTCAACACCCTTTAGAGATGAAACTTCCTGGACTCCCAATGACGATACGCTTGAATCATTGACGAGATGTTCACCTGAACTTACATCATTTGCAAATGAGCTTAGGCAAAAAGCCCAAAACAGTAAAACGACCCTAAAAACAAATTTCATATCCTATCTCCTTGGCTTCCACCCTCATAAAATAACTAATCATCCATGTCTCTTTCTCTATTTTTTTTAGACATAGAGTGACCAAGTTTACAAAATAGCATCATGACAAGATGCCAGATCATCATTCCTGGATCCTTGTATTTTAAAAATACAAGGAAGCAAAAGATATTAATCAATATGAAGATAGCCCACACGTATGGGGGTATGAATTTCGTAGGATCCCATCTGTCGCTCAATTTCAATCCCCATTAATCAAATTTGATTTACAGTAATACGTATTTTATATGAAGGGCTTCAACTATTCCATTAAGTTTTTATTAGCAGCTATGATGCTTTTAGCTACTTCAATCCCATCAATATGCGAAGCATCCACAAAGAATAAATTAAGACAAGGCTTATTTGAAGATGTAGTTCACTTCAGAAGAACCCCTGTCAAAATAGGCAATTGGCAGACAGCTCCCACGATAGTGATCTGTAATGAGTCAATCACTAAACTATCAGATGTTGAATCTGCAATTATGTGGTGGCAAGAGAGGGGATACAACCTCGGTCAGGTAATAGTCAATGAGCCAAATCAAATTTGCCATCAATCTGGAAGAGACGGGTTTATTACAATAGAAGGGCCTAATACAGGGTTTGATTTTGACTATCTTGCAATCACACATAGAAAATCCTCACAAGACGAAATATTGTCTGCGAGGATAATTCTTAGAGGGCGCAGTGAAAAGATCAGAATCCTAGAGCATGAAATCGGTCATGCCTTAGGGTGGAGTCACTGTAATAGGCGTGGACACATTATGAATCCAGAATGGTCAAGAGGTGGGTGGGAAGACACTGGCCTTACTACCGACGAGAATTAAGAGACAGCCTCAATAGACTTTCCCTTAGAGCATTCAAGAATATGCTCAATCATTTCTTGAATGTGACCAGACATATAAAGACTCCCGTGAACTTGAGAGACAGATTCTACTGACCAATTAGATGAAATTTTATTCCAGATTTCAATCATTGATCTTATATCTGACTGTCTCATCTCTAAGAGAATATTACTAATTTCATCATCAGATGCAATATATTTTTCATTCATCTATTAAACTAATCCTCAATTAAACCCTAGACAGGTGAAACACATCCAGAAAGGATTGACCCCTTTCCGTACATTGTCTCAATCATGCTGCGAGCTGTGTGTTGATCTGGTGCCTGAACAGTGATGGTCACGTCACCAGCTGGGAAGCGAATCTTTGCCTTCCAAGTTTTCATTTTTTCTCCTCTGTTTCTTCTACTTCATCATCAATTTTATTAAGTCTGTTAACAAGCCTTTGAACATTCTGCTTAGCCGAGGATCCGAATGACACCCCATAGCAAATTTCAGTTTTAGATATAAACAGTCCCCACTTATCTTTAGAAATCTTTCTACCTTCATAGCTTACTTTTTTCCTAGAAACCACTTGTTCCTCCTTGATATTTTAATTTTACCATAGAAAGAAATAAATTACACGCGGCTGATATGTGTTGAGCTTTCAACAGATCCCGATGAAGTCTGTCTGATAAATCTTGCTTTCGAGACTAGCTCCTTAAGCGTTCTAGCACCGCTGTATGACATTCCACTTCTAATTCCAGTCACAATGTCCGAAATAACATTTTCAACGTGACCCTTAAGTGGGACAGTTGAGGAAACACCTTCGATTGAAGCTGTGTGTCCCCTCCACTGAATTTGAGCATCCTTGCTTGCCATCCCCCTATAGACCTTGCATCGATTGCCATTTTGATAGATAATCTCACCAGGAGATTCAGTTGTTCCAGCCAGCATCGAGCCAAGCATGACAAGATCTGCTCCTGCTGCAAGGGCTTTGACTATGTCTCCAGAATTCTTAATCCCACCGTCTGCAATTAAGAGGGCATCTCTATCAGAGTAAGAGCAATTAATAATAGACTGAAGGGTGGGAACACCGTGTCCCGTTTGAATTCGTGTGGAACAGATAGAGCCTCCGCCAACACCAACCCTAATGCTATCAGCGCCCCAGTCTGAAAGATCGTTAAATGCCTCGAGAGTTGCAACATTCCCTGCCATGATGTGAACTGAAAGACCGAATATATCTCTGAGTTCATCAATCGCATTTCTCATAAGGATGTGGTGACCGTGAGCGATATCCACACAAATCACCCTGGCGCCGGAATCATATGCAGAGCACGCTCTATCAATGTAATCTCCAGATACACCAACTGCTACTCCCACGATGCTTGCACCGCTGCTAAGCGACTTTTTAACTATCTTAGACTGAGCCTCGATAGAGTTGTATCTGTGTATGATTCCAAGACCTCCGTGCTGACTCATTGATGCAGCCATTGCGCTTTCCGTTACAGTATCCATTGGGCTTGAAACTATTGGAATCTCTAGATCACCCATTGTCTTAGTGCTTACAGATGTGTCAACCTCCTTTCTAGAAAAGATGTCACTATACTGCGGTGTTAAAAGGACGTCGTCAAAGCAAAATCCTTCACTAAATTTATTAACTTGCAATTTTATTCTCCCAGTTATTTTGATAATCACTAATGATTTTTTTCTTAATAACAGTTCTCAATCCAGGATTTACCCTAAGACACTGAGGAACTATCTTCTGTCTAATGATGGATCTCATAAATCTTTCATCTCGATTCGAAGGATCTGTGAGATACTCAACATCATTTCGATCACACCAGCCAGCAAGCACAGACTTCGGTGTTGTCAAAAATGGCCTAATTACATTATCTCTTCTATATGGAATTAGCCTAGAATTTCCATGGAGTGATGTGAATATATGCCACTCAACACAGTCATCAAGGTGATGTCCAGTTATGACCTCTCCAAGGATGCAGTTCATCCATCTATACCTTTCATCTCGCCAGTGTTCTTCCCAGGACTTATCACCTGTCTTTGGTGCAAAAATTGTCCCAAAGATTGTGGGAATACTTCTCTGATCACAGTAGTCAGCAACAAACCTCTTTGCAGATCTTCCGTGATCTGTTCCGTGGTCGAAGTGCGCAACAGTCACATTCTTTTTACCCTTAAGCAAGAAGTCAACAATTGCCATGGAATCGGGACCTCCGCTACATGCAATAGTAATATCTCTAGGAATCTTTCCAAGAATGTGTATCATTTTTCCTCACAATATATTTTACCATATCTGTAAGCTATTTACACGCTAATTGCCTGATGAGCTGATGAGAAGAAGCTCATAGTTTCCATACATGTAGCATCTACCTTCGACATAGACATTAAAGTATTTTTCATCAAACTGATAAGGTCTCATTGAGTCCTCAGGCGAAATAGTAATTTCATCCTGGATTGTGCCTATGTCAATCTCATTAATCTCTTCAACCAGTATTCCAAGCTTTCCACACAGCTTATCCTGAATATCAGAGCTTATCTGTACAAGATCACCCGTCTTCACTTGAACAAGAATCGGCTAGGTGTTCTTTTTTGACTATCTTAAGCCTTAATATCTGATCAGATCCATCACAGCCTTGATAGCTTAGCTCATCATCATATTCATCATCGATAGTCACTCTGTACATCTCTTCGTGAATAATTTCTTCACCCTGCTTGATCTCATTAGTAAATCTATCTCTATAGACTACCTTTTCAATCTTTCTAAAGAAACCATCATCATCTCTAATAAAAGAAAATATCCTCTCTTCTTTAACATCAGGAATGAGACTTCGTATTTGCTTCACTTAATTATAGCCTACTTCAATTACATCATCTTTGCTAACAACAAGATAGCTATCACTTGACATCACTAGGCTTTTTGTTTCACCATAGTCAGATATGTAAACTATCTCTGTTCCTCGTTGCACCCTCTTCATTTGCCTAGTCTGCGGACACCAGAACCATCCGTGACCGCTACCGCTCAGAATACAATGGGGAACATTGTCTTCAGACATAGAGATTAACAGAATCTGATCTATGACTCCCTGGATCTCATCAAAATCTGAATTCATAAAAAATCTGTCTCCACTTATACACTAACTATATTTGACAAAGAGTTAAGGATAAATGAATCATTAATCTTAACTTTAACAAAAGAGAGATCCGGATGTTGCTTTAATTTGAACTGATCCATTGTCAATAAGATAGTCTAGAATCTGACACTCTGAGACACCTATTGAGTGAACTTGATCAATTGAAATAATAGTAAATTTCTCATCACAATTATTCCTGACTCTTAGATCTTTAAGTGTTCGATCTCTTATTTTTCCTCGTGTAAAGACTGGCTGATACTCTATCTTGGCAGGGTTGTACTCACTTCGTTTAATTAAGAGAAGATCACAAAAAAACTTCCTAATGGCACGATTAGTAATCTTCTTTAGAAGCTCAGACCCGTCAAGGGGTCTAATTATTCTTCCTGCCCTTCTTATGGAAATGGAAATTTTATCACCTTAAATAGAATATGAAATAAATATTATTTCTCTTCTAGAGATATCAATCTTAAATAGCTTTCAACCCAGTATGTTATTCTAGACGTATGCTTACTTAAGACGCCATACTTTGTTGTTCTCACAAACCGATCAGGATCAAAAGTTCTCTCAGATACAGGCTGTCTGTCAACAATCATTCCAATAAAATCTTTGCAATAATCCTCAGGAAGCTCAATCATCACAACATCGCCGACGTTATACTTCATCTATCTATTCTTTCTTATACACACCGGTAATCTGATCAACGACTATTTTCTGATTGCCTTTCCTATTCTCATAGTTCAAGACGTAGAGGTTATCTATATCGCTTTCACATTCTGGCATTTGATCTAATAGATCTTGCACTCTTTTATTTAATAGGTTATTTCTTCTAATTCCTGATCTGATGTGAAGAAGTATGAAAGATGCAAATAAAAGCCATACAAATAAAAAGATTAAAAAAAATTCATCTATCACTAGAAGCTCTTCTTTTAATCGATCTAAATATTTTTTGAAATCTTGTACCAGGCATGCTCTTTTCTGCCTCTTCTGTGTCAATATCTTTTGACTCGCAGATTTCTGCAATTGCCTTTGCTACTTCTTCTGTTATGTCATCGACATCGTTCATCTCGTGAACAACTTCATCAAACTTTATCAATATACGCTTTCTCACTTTAATCCCTAAAGATAGGGTAAATATACAAAATAATCCGAAAATTGTTTAAGTCATCCCATGCTGATTACGACATCACCCTTTGGAACATCAAACGCAAGACTTCTTCCGGGAATGATAACCCAAGCCCTTCTAAGCCTACTGGGCCCTGGGCTAGAACACTCACCATCAGTCAGAACAATATATCCATCAAACTTTCCAGCATTGTCACTTGCGTGCTTTGCTACAGCATTGAAGCTAGTTCCACCATATTTATGACGAATAGGCGGAACACTCTGTCCTCTTCGCCACTCGACGGAATTCTTCTCATCAACAGCTGTGTCGAAAGGGAATAGTGTAAAGTTAATCTTCTTTCCCAAATTATTAAGCTCAGCAAAGAGAAGCTCAATGCTATCAGATCCAACTGAACCTGACTGGTCCATGTAGACAGCAATATTTGCACTATGACCGCGACGAATTCCTGAGTGGATGTACGGATACTTCCGATTGATTCGCTTCATAGTCCTGCGCTTATTAAGCCGCTGGCTTCTTCCGCAAAAGTTCTTTAGAAGAGACGACCAGGGAATGGTGCTGGACACCATCTTTCGCAAATCCTCACGAACTGAACCGGGAACTGATCCCCACTCACCGGAGCCATCACACCGTTTAACAGCGTCAGAGACAGCCTGTCTGATCTTTCCTTCAACAATCTGCCTATCTTCATCAGACATCTCATCCCACTCGCCGTGATCATCAATCATCACGTCAACGGTGTCGCCTTGTCCAGAAATGGTCTCGGAAATCTCAGGGTCCTCTTGAAGCTTACCAAAATACCACTCTCCAGCCATACCCTTTGGAAGTGACTCAATCAGGTCAGAGATCTTCTCCCACTTCTTGAGCTGCTCAGGGTCGGTAACCTTGCTCAGATCGAGCCTCTTTCCTGGAATCAATCCTCCTTCCGGAAGCTCTGCTTCTCTAAGCAGCCCATTGATAGACAGGTCTGTAGCCCAATTCCAGAGAAGATGTGGCTCTTTCTTCCTAGAGGTAACGTGCTTGTAGATCCAGTGATAGCACTCATGCTTTAGAAGACCTCTAACTTGAATTGTCTTCAGCCCAGCTAAGAACTTTGGATTCCAAAACAGTGTCGGATTCTGATCAACAACACCGATACCGGCTGTTGAAATCTCAGCCTTTCTCTTATTGAACTTTCGAAGAATGTGACTAAAGAATGGTTCGTGAAGCATCAGGTTAATTAGATGAGGATCGAGGTCAAAAGCTCGAGCCTTTTCATCAGAAACTTCCGAAACATCAACAGGAACACCACTTTCTGTAGTCTTGTCTTTCATGCTACCTCCTTACCAATATTATAACACAAAACGGGGTCGCTTACATGCAACCCCCTGTGTCTACTGCAAATTTCTAGCAACTGTCACTGCCTCAAGAACAGCCTGTCCAAGATACTTATGAAGCCTGGTAATGTTATTAACATTTCCAGAATCCATCACATTATTCCACAGAGATACAAGCATCTCTCCAGGAAGAGTCTTAGCAAAGACCGAGACCCTCTTGCACTGCTCAACAGTCCACTCATTTCCCTTACAGTGCTCACTAACCTTATCAATTAGCGAGTTAATCTTGTCATTACTAAGCTGACTGATCTTTTCAGAAAATTCCTTATATCGATCAATCACATCCTCTGCAGAAATCTGCAGAGCGTAATTCTTAACAAAATCCTGGAATGTGATAGCAGCCTCAGCTCCAACAAATCCAAGAGTCATGGCATAGAATCCAGGCGGTGTATTATTACCGCAGACATTGACAGGTGACATTTCAGCAGACTTTAGAGATGCATCAACTCTCTCCCAAGATCGAGGAGAGGGATACACCTTTCCTGGCTCAATTTGACCAGCGTGACGTAGGTGAGCTGGGTGGTGGCTAATAAAGTCAATAATGACAGAATCAATCCCAGCACCCTTCGCCCACTCCATCCAGTCCTTGTCTGTAGGCTCGAGGTCAACAACCCAAAACCTATCCAGCAATGCCGGATCCATCTCATTGACCTGGTAGTCAGCAGAAGCGTTAACTGCGCAGAAGATCCGAGTCTCAGGGTGAAGCTTGTGGCCGTTCAGCTCACGATCTAGAACCAGCTGGAAAGCACACTGCATCACCTCTGGTGTTGCTCGATTCACCTCATCAAGAAAGAGAGCTACTGGTTCACGACATGCTCGTAGCAGCCAGTCAACCGGTGCAAATCTAGTCACACCATCAACCAGCTCCGGAAGACCGATGATATCTCCCTCAGTCATCTGGGCAAGCCGCCGATCGATCAGCTCCACGCCGACCGTTCCGTCTTCAAGATTAATAGAAGCAGCGACCTGACGAAAGATCTGTGACTTACCAATTCCGTGAGGACCTCTCGCGAGGATCGAAACGTCAGCGGGTAGTGAGGAAGCTACGTTAACAAAAGTTTTGATGTCCATATCATCTCCTTAGTTGTTTTTACATTTCTATTATATAACAAATCTTTTGGTATTACACGCGGTGCTATTACTTTGTGCTTTGAACTCTCTCAAGCCTAGATGCATACCACCTTTTCTTTCCAGAAGAGGTCATAACAGTCATCAAGCCTGATGAAGTGATAGGCTTACTGATGACAATTCCCCAGGTATCAGATCCAGTCTCTCTAACAAGATCGCCAGCGACAAACATCCACTCTCTCTTTAGAGTCACTCTAGCGCGAGTATCACAAGATGATTTTGAATTTTCGTATGCCTTCTTTAAATCTTTCTTATATCTTTTGGGAATGGCCACTTAAAGCCTCCTTTCATATAAATTATACCACATATCCGCACCAATTACATGTATGATAAGCAGAAGCTTATCTGAAATATAGTTGAGATCATAGAGACTATAACAGCTACTACGGATAGACAAACAGCTGTCCGAACTTTCTTGTCAAGATCATCAACTTGACTTAAAAGCCTTCTTAAAGCCTGAATCCTTGACATTCTCGTGTTTGGCATATATCACCCCCTATCCTATTATTACATATTAGGAGTGTGAGGGATACACGTCAGTTTTAAGCTACGCGCTGTTTAACAGGACCTACTTAATAGACAGTGCTACGCCGTCCCCCACGGCGGTTCCTCCGGAACAGGGCATATTTTTTGCTACCATATGGGAGCTTAGTCATGAGGATCGCGCCTCACTAGCTAGTGGCCAGCTAGCAAAAGACTAGGTACACCAGCTTTCTTCAGGTTGTTCAAGATCAGATTGTTTTCTATAGTCAACTGTAATCTCTACACCAGGAGGAAGATCTCTGATTGCATGTAGTCTTCGCACACCACCGTCTGTGACATTAGCGCACGTCGGTCTCTCGGAGTGATTGTGATATCTACCCAGATCTGTCACGTCCCAACCTACTGTCGGTCTCTCAATGTGGCTGACACCTATCGGCTGTCCCTGTTTAAAATCTCTATCTGTAAAAGCACCCATACCATGGATGTCTGAGGGATGTATCACGAAATCCCTTCCAGCGTAGTAACCAAGCCCATACGCCTCCTCAGGTCCCATGTCATCCAGACCTTCCGGGGCAATGTGCATATCAAGCTCTTCCCTAATGATTCTTCTTAGAGCAGACCTCTTGATACGCATTACACTGTCACTCCTCGTTCTGGGGGCAAGGGTAGAACTTCCATATCTGACGCATAATCCTCTGGGAAAACTCCCTCTCTCCAGGCATCTACTGCAATTCCATGTAGCACGCTATTTCCGATCTGGTGGAGGTGTCTATCAATCTCCTGTCTCGTCATTTCAGGAGAAATTTTCGAGATATCTGGATAACTGGCATCAAGAACCTTCTTAGCCCAATTTAAAAACGAAAGATTTCCTGGGTGATCTGAGAAGTGGGTTGCCTGGACATCCTCTTCTTCCCCATACGGGTCTGTTGACCATGAAGGATCCTCTCCATACTTGTCAGCCGAAGTCCCAGAGTAAAGAGCTGTGTCAAGTGGCATCAGCTTCTTGCTTTGAGGCCTAAGCTCTTCAGCGGGTACGGGGATTCCGAAATCGTGATAATCAGCCTCACATAGAAGGGTGCCTGCCATCTTGTTCCATCGACCCAAGTCTATGCGAGATTCAGATAGTTGGCTCAGATCCACATGCCCACTCCCCCGTCCCCTTCGGAGCTTGGCATCCAAGTCTGGGAAGCCTGTCGTTGCCGGCTGGCTCGCAGAGGGTCCAAGGTCTTGGGCCTCTCGCGCTTTGGCCTCTAGCGCTTGGGCCTCTCGCGCTTGGGCCTCTAGCGCAAGCGTCATGATGATGGCCATCTCATTGGGGTCATTGGAATCCTTTAAGTAATCAGCGAGAAGCTTATCGTGTGCCTTAAGAAAGAATTCATAGTTATCTGGGACTGCAAGATGTCCATGCTCGCGTGAGGCTGCAAGCTTATTCCATGATACCCTCTGACCTGGTCGCCACCAGGCGGGAGGCTTGGTGGGTGGCGGCAAAGTATACTCGATTGCCGCAAGTCCACGATTTTCCCCGCCTTCGTAGTCATCCCCCTCAGGATCTACTGGTGATCTTCTCACTTCAGAAAGTCTTGAAATCTCTTCCTTGATGATTCTCTTTAGGTCTGTCTTATTTATCTTCATCTCGCTTAATCCTGGAAGGTCATATGGAACTGAGTAGTCATTATTATATATCTTGCCCTGGACAGTCTTAAATGCTGAGTCAACGTAGGAGTCAAATGTTGCCTCTCCGTGACGATCAGTGAGATCGTGCTTTCTGGTGAGGTTTCTCCACTTCTGAATAAGCTTCATGGTCTCGATGACCATTTCACGCTCCATTCCCTCACCCGAGGAAATGCCAGTGCCCTTATCTTTTAACGGTAGCTTCTGACCCTCATCAAACTCCCGTCGGGGTGCTTCGTATGTTGACTGTCTGGACCTAAACTGTTCCCTGATAAGTCGTCTAAGCTGGCGTCGAGTGATTTTCACTAGTCTAGGCTTCCTATGCCAGATGTATCCCTGCCTGGGCCAGGATTCCAGTCTAGATCGGTTTCTTCTCTCCACTGCTGCTGTAAGTCAGCGTGGCTGAAGTCATCTGAACCGTGGGGCATGGGAGCTTCTTCTGTCGGATCTTCTTCATAGTCAAGCTGCTCCAGCCCTTCCCCAGCAGCGTGTGCATGACTAACAGCATACATGGATTCATATCCACCGTCATCTTCCTGTGATAGAACACCATAGAGTATATCAGTATCTGTTAGACCCTTCTTCCTCAAAGATTCAATCATGTCAAAAATATCAACATTCTGAGGAGGTGCGAATGTTTCACTAAGCATTCCCATTTCATGTTGAACCATTTTTCGAAGCTCAGTGATTGACATGATTTCCTGTTCTTTTGTAACTGGATCAGATCCGCCTGCTTTTGCATAGTCTATTGCATTAAAGACATTATCTCCGCCAGCCCACGCATCTTCCCTTGCCTTGATATCTGCGGAATCCTCGCCAACAAAGTAAGCGCCGTCACCGTAGTCAGGTTCTTTCTTTTTAGACTTAGTCTTCTTTTTAGATTTCTGCTTAGCTTCTACTAAAAGCCCGTCCTGTCTGACAGACTCCTCATAGTCACCTTGTGAAATATCTTCTAGAAACTGCCTTGTCATATCTCTAAGACTAAACTTATCTTCGCTCATGATAATCTCCTGCAAATAAATATTCTGAATAAGATGATTATTTTGAACAAAGGTGTTGTGGTGTGTATTGTTTAGTTAACACGGAGACACTATGGGTAATCAAACTGTTAGAGAACTTGTTGAAAAGCTTACAACACTAAATAGTGAAATTAAGCTTCTGCAGATGGATCGAAAAGAACTTCTAGCTGACTATAAGGAGAAGCTAGACATTCAAGCATTCAAGGCTGCTATGAGAATTATTAAGATGAGAGAAGATGTCAATGAAACAGAGCTTGACAATATGCTTCTAGTGATGGAGGATATGCAGTAAAAAAATCTTTAAATCGCTATAGAATGAAAAAATCTCGGTAACCCGAGATTTTTTTTATTTTGTATGTTTGTCAGCTACTGATGCTGATGCCCACGCATGTGGCTTAATCTTATATTCAAATCCGGCACCTAGCGCCCAGCCGCCAAGTGCTTCTTTTAAGCCTCTAGTCTTGGACTTAGCAGTAGACCCTATGTCTATGTGAATTTCAACAGAGGCATCTGGGTTTAGGCTCATAATCTTTATCCCTATGTCTATTGACCTTTGAACCTCACACATAATCCGATATCTTAGAGATGAAAATCCTTCATTTCTTTCAATGCTTCTCTTATAAAAATATCTACCTCCCGACTGATCTCTGGCTCCGTGCAGGCAGATAGCTGTAGCAAATGTGCACATGTCTATTCTAGGCATGCTATCAGTGCCAATAAACACACCACCGTCATTGGCAATATGTTTCTCAATTTCTAATAAAATATCATCAAAATCAATCTCATATCCCTTTCCAGAAAACCACGAGCTATTCATAGCTTTAAATTATCTCCCAATAAAGAAGAAATGAAAATATGCCTGTAGCAGAGAGCATAATGATCCATGTAATGATCGCCCTTTGCATCTTTAAGATTGATGAATTAGAGCTTTCTAGTTTGTCAACCTGATCACGGATTTCATTTGCAAATTTAGAAATTTCAATCTCAAGTCTCTCATGTGCATCTGACCAAAATTCAGCATTTGCTTTACATTTATCATCAACCTCGAGAATCGCTTCAGAGTTTTGTGATACATCTAGGGAAAGTCTTTTCGACGTCGTCGCTAGAAAGTCAATTCTAGAGCTAGAATGTAGAGAGTCAGCAGATAGTTCTTTTAATTTATCTCTGTCTTTTTTGAAGAAAAGCATGTGTCTCCTATATAGAAAATTTCTCTTTAATGTACTCTCTTAAAAGCCCTTCCTGACTTAGACTTAGCGAATCATCATAATCCTTTGCTGCTGTATCATAGAGCTTTTCAAGATACCCACTTCTTCTAAGAAGCTTAAATGATAGATTTTCTACAGAGAATTCTCCAGATCTCTCTAGCCCTGAAAGTCTCATATCTCTTATCTTATCTTTTATTCTTTCAATCTTCTGCAATCTGTTTGTGTCACTAAGGACACTATCTATCTCATACATCAGACATTCTGCCTTGCTGCGAACACACTCAATATCAACATTGGCGTCGACCTGTTCTGGTTTTTTGATCCAGACATCTGTCACAATACTATAGACACCTCCTGCTCGTAGCTCGCCAGTTATTTTTTCATCTTGTGGATACATCTCAACTTCAAATCCCTTTATTCTGATGTCGTGTCTATCATTCCAGATGGACTTTTTAGACATCAAGTATTTCTTAACAAGCTCTTGATTCTCATCTACACTAGAAAAGTCAATTAAAATATGAACGTCTATGTCGCTAAACTTTGTGTAATTAAAATTTGCTAAACTTCCAGTGAAGATCACATCATCGACTGGTGCAGTCACATTAAGAAATATGTAGAACTCATTGGCTATTTTTAGAAGAGCCCTTCTTATACTGGGATCTAGCTTCTCATCTTTCCATATTTTAGGATTGAGCGCTTCATGAGGAAGAAGAGAAAGTAGCTGGCTTTGAGATATCATTTTTATGCTCTTGCGTCAGAATTAATTATCTTGACAGAGAGCACTTGTTTAACCTCTTATATTTTTTTGACTCTTTCCTGATTTTCAGTCGCAAACCTAAGAACTCCTGAAATACAGCCGATAGTGGCAAAGACAACCAGCCCAATAGAGTTTCCATGCATACCAAGGACTGTTCCGCAAACAATCAATATCTCAGGTGAGCCTAGTGTAATTTTCATTTTATCTTCCTTTTGTTAGTGGCGGAAGCGGTGAGATTCGAACTCACGGTAGCTTTCACTACGCCGGTTTTCAAGACCGGTACCTTAAACCGCTCGGCCACACTTCCTCTTGTAATATTCTTCTAAACTTTCCACGTTCCTGATTGATCACCAACACCTGTCCAGCCTGGTCGAGATGTTCTTGAATAGAGGTCAAGATACGGACCTTTGCTTCTTTTCTCAACATGACTGTAAAACTCCGCTGGCTTTCTGGAGTGCTGTCTTCTATCAGCTAGAATAAAATCTTTTGAGCCGCACAGGCCCTTTCCATTCGGAACAGACTCAATGGCAGGAGTCCCTGCGTATCTTGTCCTTTTTCCCAGCCCCTTTCTATACCGCACAGCAAAGATGCACATCTCTGTGTATCTCATTCCGTAGGGAGTTGGGCTACCCACATTAGACTTAATCCAGGGAATCAGCGTGACAGGCTTGAATCCAAGATGATCACAGACATCTATTGCAGCCAGTATTCCCTGATTCTTCCCGGCAGTGAAAGAATTTATTGTCCACATGTAGAGATGTGCCTCTGGAGCAACTGGGTATTGAGAAAACCAATTTGAAATTGTTTCAATAACCTGCATCCTTGTCTGAACAGGATAGTGTGTGGAGGCCTGAAGAGAGGCATGGCCGATCCCTCCTGTTGACTTTTTCCACGGTGGATCGATCACTATAGTCTTATACATTCAAATCTCAATTGTTCATATTGGGTGTGAGACACCTGTAGCCCCGTGCCTCCCTGCGGTTTTTTTAATCAGTCTTCGGTATTGCTATTGCTATTCGTGGTATTCGTGCTCTTGGTATCAGTAGTATTCGTAGAATTGTCTGTAGCACCCATGGTTGTCTCAGAGTCTGTGGGTGTAGTACCATCCGTTTCTGTGGTGGTATTGTCTCCAGCTGTATTCTCAGTAGCATTCTCAGCTGTTCCTTCAGTCTCGGTAGTAGCATCAGTTGTAGCATCAGTTGTCTCAGTTGTCTCAACACATCCGGCCACACAGGCCATTGCTGCAATCGCAGCCATCTTAGTTATCCACATTGTATTTTCTCCTTTTAGTGGGAATGGTGCGCAAGGTGGGACTTGAACCCACACAGAAAATTCCACTGGATCCTAAATCCAGCGCGTCTACCAATTCCGCCACTCGCGCTTTGCTTACCATCCCTTGATTATAACGTCAATCCTGAGATGTGTACAAAAAACTAATAACCGTTATAGTTTGTTTCTTCTCTAAGCTTGAGAAGCTCTTCAATAATCTCAGGGATCTTCTCCATCACAGCGAAAGCAATGCTAGCTGCATTTAGGGATGCCTCATCGCCACGAAGCTTGCCGGCCTCAATCTCATTCCACTCTGTGTAAAGCAATGCAATTTTCTGGAGATCTTCTTGTGTCATAAGTAATCCTAATTTAACTGTGCAGTATCGTTAATCAATATATCTTCCGCTTAGACAGATCAATAATATAGGAGTAAATCTTGCTCTTCAGTCTTCTAGGAAACTTCTTTCTTGAAAAGTCGATAAAGTACTCTCTTGCCTGAGAAGACATTCCGGCGAGATCGCTCGGTGTGTGCGTTGATCTCAAGAATTGCAATGCGTCATCCCGCCCAAATTTAGATAAAAGCTCCTCAGCTATCTCATGCGCGTAAGCATCAATTTCAACTTTTGCTGAGAGGTATTTGGGCCTAT
>Ga0209756_1000583_pt1 | contig 35723 bp, 34 predicted proteins | sample ETNvirenome_6_85_FD_184071 | JGI IMG/M metagenome (GOLD analysis project Ga0209756, IMG submission 184071) | Marine viral communities from the Pacific Ocean - ETNP_6_85 (SPAdes) (version 3) | ecosystem: Environmental > Aquatic > Marine > Oceanic | place: Pacific Ocean | collected 2013-06-19 | reverse complement strand
TCAAGCGAAAGCTTCCCGTCATCAATGAAAGCATCTCAAAGGTGCTCGCCAACCTCACATCATTTGAGGTGATGTTTGAGGAAGACGGCAACCGACTGAACATCAACATCAAACACCCCGCTTTCGATCCCCGCCCACTTGAAATGGCATCTGGATCGGAGAAGACAATGGCAGCCATGGCTATCCGGCTCGCCTTGCTCTCCGTTTCCAGTTTGCCCACAAGCGACATTATGATCCTTGATGAACCAGGTACGGCTTTGGACGAAGAACACTTACAGTCATTTACAGAATTATTGGATATGATAAAGGGTTATTTTAAAACAGTTTTACTTATTTCGCACCTCGATTCACTGAAAGATGTAGTCGATATGACCATAGACATTTCCAGAGTTGATGGGTGCGCTTTCGTGAATCAATAACTATTTATACTATAGATTGGAGGAAAAATGTCTATGATAAAAGGAACAATTGACAGATTACTAGAGAAGGCGGTTTCACGCAAACTGCTCGTCTGGTTGACTGCCGCAGGCTTCACAGCGCTGGGCACAGTTGACAGCGCAGATTTCGTAATCCTGAGCGCCATTTACATTGGTTCACAGGGATTCATTGATGCAGTTATTAAATACAAGGCTGCCTAATGATCGATTACGCTAAACTAGCGACCGCAACACTTTCCTTTGTGAAGAAACACTGGAAAGTGTTGCTCATTATTTTATTGGCTGTTGTTGTCTTTGCTAAGATGAGAGGCGACTACTCGTCACTCGTCGACACATTTGAGACAGCAAAGGAAAGCCACCAAGAGCAGATAGATAGGATGAGCGACATTCACGAACAAGAGTTGTTAGCGAGAGACAAGATTCTTGAAGAATATGCCGCAAGGCTCGTCGAGGTTGAGTTGAAGTTTGTCGAAGACAAAGCAGCACTCGCCGCATCCTACAAAGAGAAGAGAGAAATCTACATCAATACTTTTGGCAAAGATGGTTTGAAGAATGAGATAGAAAGCTATTTCGGGATTGATTATGTTCCGCCTAGCTAAGATAATAATATTTTATTTATTTTTCTGTCTCCCCTCTCTCGCACAAGCAGCCCCTCAGTTCACTTTCCTTGGGAAGAACCAGCCTGCTCCATTTGAAGGAGCCCTGTTTAATCCAGAGGCAACAGCAGAGATATTGGCGAAGAGCCAGTTGGTGAAAGAAGAGTACGATCTTCAGCTTGGTTATGAGTTAGAGAAGCAAGAACTAAAGTTTACTTTGGAAATCGACACGCTTAACCTTCGCGTCTCTTCGTTGGAAGAGGAGTTCGAGGTTACAGTCGAAGCCAAAGATAAAGAGATCGATGCTCTTCACAAGCTTGTCAAAAGCCACTCCCCATCTAATAATGTTTGGTGGGCAATAGGAGGAGCGGCCGTAGGCGTAGTAACAACAGCATTTGTCGTCCATGTGGCAAAATGAAGAAGCATGATGATCCAAATTATGTTGTGAAGGTGGAGCAGGCCATTGCCAAGAAGTATGGCGAGGAAACTATCCAGAACCCTAGAGGTAATTGGGACGAAGAAAAAGAGAAAGAATACGAAGAGCAACTAAAGAAACTCGCCGAGAAAGAAAGAGATACAGAAGACCGAGACGAGAAAATAGAAGTAGATGGTGTTTTAATGTCGAGAAAACTACTTAATAGAGAAACTACAAAAAGATCTTGTCCTGTCTGCGGAGCTTATTCTTTCAAAATACGCGATGATGTTTTCATGAACAAATTTGATTGTTGTTATAAGTGCTACATTCAGTGGGTAGACGGGCGAGAAGATCGCTGGAAAACAGGTTGGAGACCAGAATAAATGGCAAAAAGAAAAGAACATACAGGCACAAATAAGCAGATGGATGAGCATGTCCATTCGATTTTAAAAGTTCTTAATAGTATAGACTCCCATCTAGCCTCTCTAGCTTATCATCAGCTTCCATCTCGCGGCAAAACCCCCAGTATTGAGAAAGCAATGGCACAGGCGTACATGAATGAGAACAAAACACTTAAAGACAAGATTGAAGAGCTTGCAATTGAAGAGTTAAGAAAACTTAACGAGGAGAATAAATAGATGGCTACCACTATGGAAATTGTTAGAGGCATTTCGCAAGTTATGGCGAATAGCCACGACGGCGCGCTTGATGATAAGGGCGAACCTATTAAGGTTGGACTCAAAAGAGAAGAAGGCGATCCGATTATAGACTCCCGCGTCATGGACGGCTTCAAGGTATCTTTCTATGGAAACCAGTTGTGTATCCACTATCACGCAGAATTGAAGCTCAAAGATGTTTACGCAAAGGACTTCGAGAGCGACTTGGAGCAAATGATTGCAGATATCGCAAAGTTTATTAAGAAAGAATATAAGAAGGTTACCGGATCCGCTCTTTCCCTCAAAGCAGTCGGAGAAGTCGACGCAATTGTTCAACAGACATCTCGTGTTCGCACCTGGGTACAAGCAAAACAATACTTTGATATTGGCGGATTGGATGACAGCACCGAAGGAATCAATGAGTCAAGCGAAGACAGTGTGGATGCAAAATTTAAGTCATTCCTCGATCAAGGCGGCTGGGGCAAGAAAGAAAAAAACGACAAGAGAAAGACGCCAACTCAGGGTCAGCCAGTTCGTAAAGATGGAAAGGTAAAAGCCAGAAAGGACATAAATAGCCCGCTTAAGGCGGAGTAATGTCCTCTGGGCTTTCTAGAAAAGAAGTTGTCAAGGAGATAATAAAGTGCGGAAAAGATTCGCAATACTTTATTAACAGCTACGCCAAGATAGCCCATCCAATGCACGGACTCATCCCGTTCAAGACCTACCCGTTCCAAGACGACCTACTGGGAGACTTTGACGACTATCGTTTCAATGTCATCCTCAAAGGCCGACAGCTTGGAATCTCAACCATTACCGCAGCTTACATCTGCTGGATGCTTTTGTTTTACCGAGACAAGAATGTTCTCGTTATCGCAACCAAGTTCCAGACAGCAGCAAACCTAGTCAAGAAGGTGAAGAGCATGATGCTGTACCTCCCGCCTTGGCTACGAATAGCCAGCATCAAGATCGACAACCGTACATCCTTCGTTCTAACCAACGGCTCAGAAGTCAAGGCATCATCCACATCAGGCGATGCTGGTCGCTCTGAAGCCCTGTCTCTCCTCGTCATAGATGAGGCCGCCCATGTTGAGGGGCTTGAAGATTTATGGACTGGCTTATACCCTACTCTGTCAACTGGTGGGCGATGTATCGCGCTCTCAACGCCAAACGGTGTCGGTAACTGGTTCCATAAAGTCTATGTTGAGGCAGACGCCGGCATTAATGACTTTCACCCAACAGTCCTCCCATGGGATGTCCACCCAGAGCGAGACGAAGCGTGGTTCGAAAAAGAGACCCGTAACATGTCTGCTCGCCAAATAGCACAAGAGCTTGAGTGTAACTTTAATGCATCAGGCGAAACAGTCATCTCGGCAGCCGACATTAACCGGCTTTACGATGGGATAACGGAGCCCAAGTACCGAGTCGGCTTTGACCGCAACCTTTGGCTTTGGGAGCAATACGATGCTGCCAACACTTATCTTCTCGTAGCAGATGTTGCGAGAGGTGATGCTGCTGACTATTCCGTGTTCCATGTTATCAAGCTAGAAACCATGGAAGTCATTGGAGAGTATCAGGGCAAACCAAACCTAGAACAGTTCGCATCAATCCTCGACAGCACAGGCAAGGAGTATGGTGAAGCTATGCTCGTTGTGGAAAACAATAGTTTGGGGATCTCCATCTTAGAGAAACTACAAGAGAGAGAATATCCAAATCTTTACTTCTCTATTAAGGGAACTCACGAATACATAACAGAAGTACAAGCACAGGGAATAAACAACTCCGTTCCTGGATTTACCACCTCTTCAAAAACTCGCCCTCTAATAATCGCCAAGATGGAAGAATTCATCCGCAACCAACTAATTACAATATATTCTTCACGAATAATCGGCGAATTCAAAACTTTCATCTGGAACAACAACAAAGCACAGGCTATGAGGTCATATAATGATGACTTGGTAATGGCTCTTGCAATCGCGTGCTGGGTGAGGGACACAGCGTTAACGGTCAATCAACGAGATTTAGAGTATAAAAAGGCAATGGTTAGTTCAATGAAAGTCTACAGCAACAACTTAAGCACAACTATTTCTGGCATGTCCGGCCACAAAGAAGATCATGCTGCAAGACTGAAAGAGCAGAGCCAGCAATATCAAGATTTCATATGGCTGATTAAAGGATAAGATAAATGGCTAAGAATACAAAAAACCCAAGAAACCCATCGTCAGAATTATTTAGAACTTTAACAAAGATCTTTTCTGGCCCGATTGTTTCTAGGAGATCGCAAACCGGCCGACACCTTCGCAGATCACAGTTGGATAAATATTCTTCTCGCTTCAAGTCGGCGAGCGGACAGGAATTTAAGAGTACCAGATACAGCGAACTGAACACGACCCAGTTGTCGATAATGTCTCAGCACAACAGGACGGAGCGCTATGTTGATTTCGATCAAATGGAATACACTCCAGAGATCGCATCCGCTCTGGATATTTATGCAGACGAGATGACAACGCACTCCTCTCTGTCTCCAATGTTGAACATCGCCTGTCCCAACGAAGAAATCAAAGCAGTTCTACAATCCCTCTATCACGACATTATGAATGTCGAACACAACCTATTTGGTTGGTGTCGTTCAATGTGCAAGTATGGTGACTTCTTCCTCTACCTAGATATTGACGAAAGAGAGGGAATAACTAGCACAATTGGCGTACCAACACAGGATATAGAGAGACTTGAGGGCGAAGACAAGACAAACCCAAACTACATCCAATATCAGTGGAACACAGCCGGGATGACCTTCGAGAACTGGCAGGTTGGCCACTTCCGCATTCTCGGCAACGACAAATATTCGCCCTACGGCACATCAGTCCTCGAAGCAGCCCGTCGCATCTGGCGTCAATTGGTTCTTCTTGAGGACGCAATGATGGCTTATCGTATCGTCAGGGCGCCAGAAAGAAAAGTTTTCAAAATCGATGTTGGCCAGATTCCGCCAAACGAAGTCGAGCAATATATGCAGAAAGTTATTACATCCATGAAGCGCAACTCTATTGTTGACTCAACCACCGGCCGAGTCGACCTTCGCTATAACCCTCTATCAGTTGAAGAAGATTATTTTATTCCTGTCCGCGGCGCTTCCAATACAGAAATTAGTTCGGTTGGCGGCGCCTCTCGTACTGGCGACATTGATGATGTAAAATACTTAAGAGATAAACTATTTTCGGCATTGAAAATTCCCGCATCCTATCTTACAAACGCAGAAGGCGCAGAAGAAGACAAAACAACCCTCGCCCAAAAAGACATCCGTTTCGCTCGCACCATTCAAAGATTACAACGAGCAGTCGTTTCAGAGCTTGAAAAGATCGGAATCATCCATCTTTACACTCTCGGTTATGATGGTGAAGATCTGCTCGGATTCAAGCTCCGCCTAAACAACCCATCTATCATCGCAGAGCTTCAAGAACTAGAGCGATGGGATAAGAAATTTAGTGTTGCCGGCGCCGCAAACGAAGGCTTCTTCTCTCGCCGATGGATCGCAGAGAACCTGTTCGGCATGTCCCACGAAGAATTCCTGCGCAACCAGCGCGAACTCTTCTACGACAAGAAGTTTGACGCAAACCTCGCAGCAACCGCAGAAGCAGAGCAAGAGATGGCTGCTGCGTCTATGACTGGTGGGGGAGAACTTGGTGGCGATGATCTCGGAGGCGACGATCTCGGAGGAGATGAACTTGGAGGAGACGAACTTGGAGGAGACGAACTAGGCGGAGATGACCTTGGGGGCGGCGATCTCGGAGGAGAAGATCTCGGTGGCGAAGAGGCCGGCGGAGAGGAAGATGTTCTTCTGGCTGCTCCTGGCCGACGAGAAGATTCTCCAGCAGACATTCGGCGCAAAGATCGTATTCGTAAGCAAGCAGCCTACGAGAAGGTCAAGAACGACAAACGAAAAACCGCAGGCAGGGGAAAGAATTATAAAAGCAAAGCAGGCCCAGAAGTAGGAACTGCGCGCACAACCTTCCCAGGCAAAGTTGGCTATGGCGGTCTTGATTCTTTGGCCAAGGGGATGTTCGAAGAGCAACAAACTATTTATGAAGAGACATTCTCTAAAGAAGAATCAAAACTTCTTAAGACCAGCAGATACGCCAAGCGGCTTATTGAAGAACTTGAAAGATCGGAGTTAAAAAAGAATGAGACTAAAGCACAATAAAAAGCGTAATACTGCCTTTCTTTATGAGGTTCTAACTAAAGAGGTCGCAAAAGCGATTGTCGCAAAAGACCTTAAGAAGAAGGAATCAGTTCTTGCGTTAATGAAAGAATTCTTTAGCAAGGGCAGAGTTCTTAGACAAGAGCTTGAACTCTACAAGTTGCTTGGCGAATCCCACGGCGCCGATCATTATTTCGCAGAGCGCCTTATTCAAGAGACAAAGAAAGAATACGAATCTCTCGATCAAGAAAAGATTTTTGAAGCACAAAGCGACATCATCAAGATGATTAACAAAAAGTTCGGCCCTGAGATTTATTCCAACTTTGTTCCGAACTACCGCAACTTAGCAACCATCTCTCAGATCTTCGGAACAGAGATAGGAGTAAAGCACAAGGTTCTATTGGAGAGAACAATTATTCAAGGTATTGTCTCAAAGCCAGAGGAAGTTGTTGAGAGCAAGAATATGCCTCACATTGACGATTTGGTTTACAAGAAGGTTGTCGAGAACTTTAATGCCAAGTACGGAGAAGAGCTTGACGAAAACCAGAAAGCTTTAATTGGAAAGTATGTGACTTTATTTGGCGACAATAGTCTAGAATTTAAAGTGTATTTAAATGAAGAGCTTTACAGATTAAAAGAAGAAGTTAAAAAGATATCTGACTCTGAAACAATTAAGACCGATGAAGATATGCAGCGAAAAGTTTCACTAGTTTCAGAGAAAATGGAATCCTTCAAAAACCAGCCCATCGACGACAAGATGATTCAGCAGGTTCTTAAGATTCAAGCGCTAGCTAGGGAGAGCGTACTTTAATGGCGGTAAGAGTTATCATAGGCGACCAAGAAGAGGAGAAGCTTTCTCCCGCTGTCGCAAAGATCGAACTTGTCATCCGTCGCACCATGGATGGGGATTACATGATAATGGACCACACGGAAGTGGACATTATTGTTATGCCTAAAAGCATGAAGGTAGTTGCTTTTCCAAAAGATTTGATGTCTGATATGATCTATGGTACTGAAAACCGTCTGTTTAGGTTCTTATCTAGCAAGGGCCTTATTGAAATTGGTTCTATACAGGCCGGCTCGATCTATGGCTCACTAGAGGCGCGCCTCCTTAAAAGTGATAATTTTGATACAGTTAAAATGACAATCTTGAATCTCCAGAAGTGGATCGATGAAGAGAGGCCTTACTTTGAGTTTTCCGACAAGCTTGAAGACATGGTGGCTGATCGATTTGTCGATCCGAATGATGAAGAGTCTACAGAGCTTGGCGAGATCCCACATGATACTACCAAGGGCGCCCTACAACCAATGAGGGGCAATGCCCATCACTGGATGTCTTACACTTACGAATAGAGGTAAAATTGGAACTTTTAACATTTGTGCTCGCCGCCTACGGAATGACGCAACTATTGTGTTACGGCTTCATCTTCAACAAGATCCGCCCCAAGCATCACTTCTTCCATTGCCCCATGTGTGTAGGCTTCTGGGTAGGAGTTTTTTTGTGTGGAATAAACGGATGGACGGAACTATTTACTTTCGAGCATACTGTCGCTAACTATTTTATCTTGGGCTGTGTAAGTTCGGGAACATCTTATGTTTTCAATATGATCTTTGGAGATTGTGGGCTCAACATTCAACTTTCAGGAGAAGAAAATGCGAAGAATGAACATTCCACCAGTTCGTCGTTGTTGTAAAGGCTCTTAGCTCGTGCGGGTTGCGCCCGCTTTTATTTTTTTGGAGATTAGAAATTGTCGAATAAAATGGTCCTAACCGAATACTATGCCCTCTGTGATGGAGGAGTCTGTCAAGATCTCTTAACCGAGACAGAGAAGCAAGAAATGAATGATGGCAAAGCTTTCTACATGACTGGTGTTATGCAGAGAGCGGATGCTAAAAATGGTAATGGTCGCATTTATGGAAAAAAGGTTCTTCAAAGAGAAGTCGAGAACTATCACAAGCTCGTTAAAGAAAGACGAGCGCTTGGCGAACTCGACCATCCAGACGATTCAGTTATTAACCTAAAGAATGCATCTCACCTCGTCACCGACATCTGGTGGGACGGCGCCGATGTAATGGGAAAGGTTCAGGTTCTTGATACTCCATCTGGACAAGTTCTCAAATCACTTGCTCAAGCAGGGGTCTCTCTAGGCATTTCATCTCGCGGACTTGGCTCCGTAAAGGAGAGCCAAGGCAATACTATTGTAGAGGATGATTTCCAACTAATCTGCTTTGACTTTGTTTCAGAGCCCTCAACCACCGGCGCCTTTATGGTGAAAGAGAATAAAGAGCCAAACATTTTTACAAAGGCAGACAAGATCAATCGTTTGCTTAATGATATCTTGAGAGACTAATGAAAAAGTCAGAACTAAAAAACATAATCAAACCACTCGTTAAAGAGTGCATCACAGAAGCCCTTATCGAAGAGGGTCTTCTGTCGAATGTTATTTCTGAAGTGATGAAAGGAATGTCTCCAGTTATAACCGAGGCCGCACCCAGTCCTGAGCGCACTCCTGTGATACAAGAGGCGAGACGGGAAAGAAATGTACAAGCAAAAGAAAATAGAAAGAAGCTTCTCGATGCAATTGGGAAAGATTCTTATGGCGGAGTCGACTTGTTTGAGGGAACATCGCCAGCACCAGCACAAAAGTCGCTAGAATCACAAGCCGCGAGCCCATTGGGCGGCGTATCACCGGGAGATCCAGGAGTAGATATTTCACAAATTGTTGGAATTGGTGGACACAAATGGAAATCTTTAATGTAGTTGATACTATTTAATGGAAAGAGAGGAATAAAATGGCAGAAAAAGTATTTGAAAAATATCATGTAGGCCTTGGCCATGTAGGATCATATCAGGTCTCCGGCTGGCCGTATATCACTGGCTCAACGCTAGCGGTCGACGCCGAATGGAAGATAGAATTTCCAACCGTCACAAAGAGTATAACAGTAATTCAGTCTGGTTCCGGAGAAGGGAGGCTGCATTTTGTACCACAGGCTGCTGGAAAAGTTGTCGCCGGCCGGCATTATATAAGCCTCGAAGCAGACAATGATTCCTTGAATATAAATGTTAAATGTAAAGAAATGTACATTTCCTGCATACGCCCCGGTACTTGGGAAGTGGTAGCAGAGCTAACAAGCATACCAACCAGTTCTATGTTCCATCTCACGGGCGCTGGCCACACAACAGGATAATAGGAGGATATATTAATGGGATTTCAAGGTGGACAAAGGAAGACGAGAGGGACTAGATCACACAAAGGATCAATGAATGTCTCAGGCTCAGTTCGCGGCCACGAATTGTTCATAATTCACGGCGCCTCAAACTTAGCTCAATCCACCGAGAAATTTCTCCCAATGGGATATGGCTCCACAGAAACGACCGCCGCCACTTATTTGAATCGCTTTATCGCCCCGTCACGAGGAAGATGGGTGAAAAGCTACCTGAGAACTTCAGTAGCTGCTGATACAACAACATTAAAACTTTATAAAGCAATCGACGGCACAGCAAATCCGGCAACCCTTGTAGAGACAGTTTCGGTCGAGTGTTCTGCTGGCTCTACAACTTATGAGTTTAATTCTACTGGTTCTTCTGGCGTTTTACACTTCGCCGAGGGAGATGTCATTGCTTTTAGATTAAACCCAGAAACTCAGCCAGACTTAACAAATTATACTCATGTGCTCGAATTATATACTAGAGCAGACATACCATAATAAGAGGAAACAATGGCATATAATAGAGGCTCTAAACATCGTGGAAACAACAGTTATAAAAGTTATGAAAAACGCAACAGAAATCAAAAAGTTGCAAAAGTATTTGTACCAAAGGGCAGACGCCCATCCCATGTCACAGTTACCCCTCGTCCCAACGAGGATCCAATGCGAACTATAAAAAGATTCCTTAAAAAGTGCAAAAAGGAAAGAATCGTAGAACAATATAGAGAAAGACAATATTTCGTGAAGCCCTCCAAAAAGCGAAGAATAGAAGAAAAGAATAGAAAGAGAACAATTCAGAAGCTCCAGCGTGAGCAGGAAAAGCAATTTAGCTAGAGAGGGGCGTTTTACGAACGCTGTTACTATTTATTTGTGAAGTTATGTACTTAAGGAACAAAAACTATGTATAACATTTTGGAACAAGCTATTATTGACGCTAAGGCACTTAGAGAAGCCGCGCTCAAAAACGCTGAAACTGCCGTCCTTGAAAAGTATTCGGACGAAGTTAAAGGCGCAATCGACATCATGCTCGAAGCAGAGACCGGAACAGTCGAAGAGGCAATCATTACGCCCGAAGCCGAGTCCGCCGAGCCGGCCATCGCCGCCGCTGAAGGTGAAAATCTTTGTGGCTGTCCCGATGAAGAAGAAGAAACTGAGTGGGAACTTTCACTTGACGATCTTAAAGCAATGAGCGATGCGATGCCCGAAGGCGAGCCCGTTGGTCAGCCGGCACTAGCTGGAGAGTTTGGTGTTGAGGAAGAGGAAGAGCTTGCTCTCCAAGAATCAGAAACACTTGACGAAGAAATCGATTTGGTTTTTGAGGAAGAAGAGGAAGAGGGAAAATGGACATATCCAGACCCAAAAGAAGTGGACCCGCTGACTCCAGAAGAAGAGGCTGGCGAGCGTAGAAAGAAGCCTAAGCTCAAAACGGCCAAACTGCCAACGAAATCTCATGCTCCATTCTCATCCGGATCCATCGAAGAAGACATCGAACTCGACGAAGAAATGGTTAGAGAGATCGTCGAAGAACTCGTTGTAGATATCAGCCCACAGAAGAGCGGCTGGGCAGGAACACCTGCGGCAGTTATGGCTCACGCAGAAGAAATGGAACTCGCCCGTCAATGTGGCACAGAAGCCAAGGAAGAGGCCGAAGCCCTTCAAGACGCCGGCGATAGACTTTCAGTTCAAGAGTCCAAGAAATTGGAAGATGAAAACAAGAAACTAAAAGAATTAATTTATGCATTAAAGGGCAAGCTCGACGAGTCAATCCTTTCAAATGCAAAACAACTTTACACGAATCAGACATTGACGAGTGCCTCCTTGAATGAGCGGCAAAAAAATAGAATTGTCGAGTCCATTCAAAATGCAGATTCTGTAGAAGAAGCGAAGGTTATATTTGAGACCCTTCAGAGTGCAGCGGGACCATCCACAAGGAAGGCTCCAAAATCGCTGAACGAAGCAATCAGCCGACCATCGCTAAACATGCCAAGACGAAGAAGGGAGAATTCAAAGCGCGATAGCGTTGTGAAGAATCGTTTCCAAAAATTGGCAGGAATCAAAAATAAAAAGGAGGACAATTAAAAATGTCTATTTTAAACAAATTGACCGAAGGAATTCGGTCCCGAGACCTCCAAAAAGAGGGCGATGCTCTTCTCTCCAAGTGGGAAAAGACTGGTCTTCTGGAAGGTCTCAGTGGAGATGTCAGCCGTAACGGCATGGCACGACTCCTCGAAAACCAAGCATCACAGCTTCTGAAAGAAGCTTCTTCGATGTCTGGTGGAGATGTGGAAGGCTTTGCGTCTGTTGCTTTCCCACTCGTTCGCCGTGTATTCGGTGGACTTCTCGCTAACGATCTTGTTAGCGTCCAACCAATGAGCTTGCCTTCGGGCCTGATCTTCTTCTTGGACTTCACTCACACTAATGCTCGCGGCGATTATCGCGCAGACAAATCCGTTTATGGCGGAGGCGTTGTTGCGTCTGGTATCACTGGTGGCGTTAATTTGGGTGTTGAGGCTCGCGATGCTGGTGTAACAACTGTTACTGGTGATGGAGCTGAAACCAGCTTTTACAGCCTTAATAGTGGATATTCTTCTCCAACAGGTGCTTTTGAGGGTATTACCCCGGCAGCTATTACTGATATTTCTCCGTTCTCAACCGGATCAGTAAATGGTTACCGTGGTTCTACGGATGTCCTTGCAGCAGCTACTGCGATCAGCGCTTTGACAGAAGAGCATAAAATCCAATTGGACTTCGATCCGGATCTTCTCTCCGCAGAGGGCACAGATTTAGTCTGGCAGTCCAAGGTCACCTTGACTGCGGCTCAGGCTAACAAAGTCAACTGGAAGCACTTGACAGCTATGGACTTCCGTCCAGCTAACTCTGGTTCTGGTGTCGCATTTGGTCTAAACGCTGTTGAAGATATTCGTCCAGTTCGCCGATTGACTCGTCGAGCCGACTTCTTGAACATTCTGGTCACATGGCACGGTGATTCCACCGCCGCCGTGGAGGATGTTCAGATTGCGTCCGATATTATCTACCCAATGGTTGATACTTTCGCTACTGGTACTGGCGTTGGCTCTGTTGTTGGCGCTGCTGAGTGGGGCCTTGAAGGCGCATCCAACTCAGTTGGTACTTTTGACGGAGCAGCAACTAAGGATGTCATCCCTGAGATCGACATCAAGGTTGATAGTGTTGCCGTGACGGCCGTAACCAAGAAGCTGAAGGCCAAATGGTCTCCAGAGCTTGGTCAGGACCTCAATGCATACCATAACTTGGATGCTGAGGTTGAGCTTACTTCGATTCTCTCTGAGCAAATTGCTCTTGAGATTGATCGTGAGATCCTCGGTGACTTGGTTGATGGTGCAACCGCTGGTGTTTACCACTGGTCGCGCTCACCTGGTCTGTTTGTTCACCGCACAACTGGTGTTGAAGTCGGCGCATCTGCTAATGCTCCTGACTTCACCGGTACTGTGAGTGAGTGGTACGAGACTCTCGTAGAGACTATCAATGATGTCTCTGCTCAGATTCATCGTAAGACTCTTCGTGGTGGCGCTAACTTCATCGTCTGCGGACCTGAAGTTGCTAACATCCTTGAGTTCACTGCTGGCTTCCGTGCTTCCGTTACTGCTGACGCAGACAGCGGAACTGTTGGTGCTGTTAAAACAGGTGCTATTTCTAAGAAGTGGGATGTCTATGTTGACCCCTACTTCCCACGAAATGTGGTGCTAGCTGGCCGTAAGGGTGGATCTTTCCTCGAAAGTGGATATGTCTACGCTCCTTATGTGCCTCTGCAAGTCACTCCTACCATCTTTGGTACTGAAGACTTCGTGCCTCGCAAGGGTGTGATGACTCGGTACGCCAAGAAGATGGTGCGACCTGATATGTACGGAATCGTTATCGTCCGCGGCCTTCTAGGTGAGTCTGGTGGCTGATAGCTAATCAGTCTTTCTAAAGACTATGCCCTGCCTTCTTCGGAAGGTGGGGTTTTTTTTGCACTTATATGGGGTCCCCCCCTCATTTCGGTGCACTATATACTACTTATGTGTAGAACTCCCCGTCCCCAAGATTATAATTTAAGTTTAATAGGAGAATAATATCATGGCAAGAATAGGCAACAAAAATTTACTAAAGAAGTACAAGGAATATTCCGACAGCGTTGAGGACTGGAGACAAACAGCAAGGAAGGCGGTAAAAGGCAGTCATCTAGAGCTTTATCAATTTGGCAGCCCAAAGGCCAGACAGAGAACCCAAATTTTCAAGTATGGTCCATTGGATGTCGTCAAAGGCGAAACGGTTCTCTATTTTTCAGGCGCGATAGCTGCAACGCCACTCGCCCATATTGAAGTGAAGCAGATAAGTCTTATTGTGTCGGGTGCATTGTCTTCTTCTAATTCCTTCCATGCAACCTCGCGACCCAACTTGTTCGTCGACAAGGTGGGCATCAAAGGCCGCAATCTCTCTCTGACCCACGACCCCGATTATTTCTACACAGGATCGACGGAGCATTACAGGGAAAATACTACATATACCTATGTCTCAGCATCCGGAGACGCCCTCCTCGCCGGCCAAGCTAGAGCCGGCCACGGCAGCTATGATGCTAGCCACATATATCGCGGCGGCATTTTTACTGCTAGTGCTGATATTAGTGTAACATTCAACAAGTCCCCCGGCGCCATGCCAGAGGCGACTTTCGATAACTCTGGATCGCTTTATCTGTTTGTTTACGCCGAAAAATGCTGGAAAGCCTGGGACTAGTTTGTAGAATATGATTGATGCCCTGCCTTCTTCGGAAGGTGGGGCTTTTTTGTTGGTGAGTTAAAGGGCCAATAGACTATTTATTGAGAACAAGGAGGAGTTTGTAATGAACCCAAGAAAAAGAAAACTTTTGAAATTGAAGGCACGCGCAGCCAAGGAAGCCGCTGCCGCCGAACAAGCAGCGCCAGCCACGGAAGCGCCAGCCAAGGAAGCACCAGCTAAAGCAGCGCCAAAAAAGGCTCCAGCCAAGAAGAAGGCCGCCACCAAGAGCATCTTTGGAAGCAAAAAGAAAGAGTAGTCAACTACTTACTACTGAATAGAAGTAAGGAGAACTCTGTGAATGGCTGTACCAACTTTAACGCCCAAGAGTCAAACTAGCACTGTTATATTGACTTCCACTGGAAGCGCTATAACGACTCAAAACGGCGCCGGCAACACAACACACTATCCGTTTGGGATTTATGCAACTCCCGGCGGCTCACTCTATGATGCAAATTTCATTTCTGGCGCCTCTGATCAAGTTGCTTTCACCTATAAGAAGTTGGGCGGAGATGTGCTTGATATCGAGCTTACTGTTGGCAACATCTATGCTTCATACGAAGAAGCAGTATTAGAATATTCTTATCAGATAAATGTTCATCAAGCCAAAAATGTTCTTTCCGATCTTCTTGGTATGTCAACCGGAACTTTTGATCATGATGGACAGATGACCGGCGGAGATGCCTCCGGCTCGGCAGTTAATCTTTCTTTTCCTCGATTTGAGTTCACCTATTCTAAGAGGGTTGCTGATGGGTTCGCCCAAGCCGCCAATGCCGGCGGCAACCGTACCATGTATTCTGCATCCTTCTCTATAACGGGAACCGTGCAGGATTATGATCTACAGACTATCATTTCAAGATCTGCGCATCAAGACAATGATGCAGCCACGGGAGATCCCGTACTTTATGCTGGATTGGTCGGAAATAAAAAGGTTAGAATAGAGAAGGTATTTTATAAAACTCCTCAAGCAATGTGGAGGTTCTATGGTTACTATGGTGGCTTGAATGTTGTCGGAAACTTGAATTACTATGGGCAATACTCAGACGATACAACCTTCGAGATAATTCCGGCTTGGCACAACAAGCTTCAAGCCATGGCTTATGAAGATCATTTGTGGACAAGGCTTTCTCACTATTCTTATGAGCTTCACAATAACAAGCTTCGCCTATTCCCAGTTCCAGATGGCTTTATGAAAAACATGTATGTTAATTTCAGTATTGATACTGATGGCTGGACGCAAGATAGTGATCGGACTTTCGGCGCCGATGGAATAAATAATATGAGCACTTTGCCTTTCGATAATGTGCCCTACGAGAACATTAACGCCATCGGCAAGCAGTGGATTAGAAATTACACCCTGGCGCTCTCTAAGGAGGTTCTAGGGCAAGTTAGAGGAAAGTTCGGGTCTATACCCATTCCAGGCGAGAGCGTTACCTTAAATGCTTCTGACCTGCTTGGACAGGCGAAAGAAGAACAGACTGCACTAAAAGAAGAGTTAAAGACAATACTTGATGAAATGACTTATAAAGCCCTCGCGGAAAAAGACGCTGCGATGGTCACAGCAATAGACACAGTTCAGCAAGAAATCCCAATGTTAATTTATCAAGGATAGGAGGTGAGACATGAGCAATGAATGGAAGCAGCCATCAGCACCTCCCCCTCCGCTGTTCCTGGGCAAGAAAGAAAGAGACCTTGTTAAACAGGTCAACGACGAGCTTATAGAGAGAGTAGTAGGTCAGACTGTGGTTTACTATCCAATCGACATCGAGAGGACGAATTATCACGATCTCTATGGTGAAGCATTAAAGAAAACTTTTCTTCCACCAGTTCGAGTTCACGCCCTTGTTGAATTCGACGGCATAAATACAAAGTATAGTTCGAACATCGGTTTGGATAAAGAATCTAGTCTCACGGTTCACTTCCACAAGAGGCGCCTAACCGAAGATCAGGACCTCTATGTGAGAGAAGGTGATTTTATTTTGTACGGAAGCATATATTACGAGATAGTTACTTTAGCAGAGCCAAAACAATTGTTTGGACAAATTGATCATTTATTGGAAATATCTGCTAAGTGCGTGAGAGCAAGAGAGGGACTATTCGATGCCACCTGATTATACACATACAGAAATTCAAGGCGCGAATGGAATTATAAAAGAAATAAAGTTTATGCCATCGACGCTTGAGGTGATTGATCGAGCATTGTTTAGGTTCGCGGATGAAGACCTGAACATACATGTTAATACGAACAAGGGGTGGAATAAGGTTCCAATCATCTGGGTCTCGGCAGAAAGAGCATTTCAGATTAAGGATGATAAGAATTTAAGAGATTCACAGGGTTCTTTAAAACTTCCCCTTATAACGATTGAAAGAGCGTCGGTTGAGAAAGACGCATCATTCAAAGGAACTTTTCAGGCCCATGTTCCAGACTCTGGTGTCGCAAGAAGAATAACTTTGCCGTCCGGAAAGGTCATTAAGCACGACAAAACTTCGAATTTTCAAAACGCTTGGTCTGCAAGACAATATGGGAGCCCTACCAACCCACAAGTTGGTCATGGCCAGCTTAATTTCCCAACAGACAAAGCAAACCAGAGCAGAGTTGTGATGCAGACAAAATATTTGCCTGTCCCTGTTTATGTAAAAGTTATGTATTCCTTGAAGATTAGAACAGAGTATGTTCAGCAAATGAATGATGTCTTTCAGCCCTTCGTTACGAGAACAGGACAAATGAATAGTTTCTTTATCTCTCACGAAGGACACCGATATGAAGGATTCATTGAGGGTTCTTTCGGTCAGACAAATAACATTGCTGAATTGGGCGAAGACGAGAAAAGCTATGAGACGAATATTGATCTTAAGATACTTGGATATTTGATGGGTGAGGGCCCTAACGATGAGAAGCCAAAGGTTTCTGTTGAAGAAAATGTTGTCGAAGTAAAGATCCCCAAAGAGAAGGTTATTGTTGGAGACATCAATACCTATCTTAAGAAGAATGCTGAGGGCAAAGGTTTTTACCGCGAGTAAAAGGATTTTGCCTCCCTACAGTACTATTTATTAAGTGAAAATGCTGTAATCACAGAAGTTAAGGAGACGCATATAATGGCTGACGCTAAAAAGTTTAGATTTGTATCACCAGGAATTTTCCTGAATGAGATTGATGAATCGTTCCTACCCGCACAACCTACAATACCTGGTCCGGTAATCATTGGTCGAGCAGAAAAGGGTCCGGGCATGATTCCCGTAAAGGTTAATACCTGGTCGGAGTTTGTTGATATCTTCGGATATCCAATGGCCGGTAACGGCGCGTCCGATGATGTTTGGAGAGATGGTAACTATTCTTCTCCAACTTATGGCGCATATGCTGCGCAGGCTTATCTCGCATCCGATGTCGGTCCTGTAACATATGTCCGTCTCATGGGAACTCAGCATGCAAACCCAACAACCGATACCGGCGAAGCCGGCTGGACAACCACCAACACTCCAAACACGACTTTTGGCGACAACGGGGGCCCATGGGGTCTGTTTGTTTTCCCATCTTCGAGTTCTGATGAATCCTTGACTGGCTCACTGGCTGCCGTTTGGTATATGCAAGATGGCATCCCTGCGCTCTCCGGTACCGCACCCACTGGTGGAACCTCCGGTGTAGCGCGCCAAGGCGCGGGACAGGTTATACAATCAGACGCTAGCGGTCAATTCAAAGTCAAGATTCTTCGAGACAGCAACACTACTATAGATGAAGATATAACTTTCAGCCTTGATCCAAATAGCGATAAGTTTATCCGCAAGATGTTCAACACCAGCCCAATAAAAGCTAATCAGGCTTCGGATGTTAAAGATGATTCTTCTAAATATTACTGGCTTGGGGAGACATACGAAAGACACCTTGTAGAGAATTCTCTTGTTGGCGCCGCTGTTCGCCATGGCGTGATCATGTCCATCACTTCCGGATCTTCTAACGACGGCGCGCATGAATGCAAAATGCCTTATCGAGATGCTCACTCTGGGTGGTTCTTCTCTCAGAATACTTCCGCAGACACCAGCAGCTATGATTATAATTCTATGCAGAAGCTGTTCAAGTTTGTTGGTATTAATGGCTATGGTGAGTGGCTGCAAAACAATATTAAAATTTCAATCGCAAACATAAAAGCTCCGTCCAATGATAATGTTAAGTATGGTACTTTCGATGTTATCTTGCGCAAAGCATATGATAACGATTTGGCTACTGTTGTTGTAGAACAGTTCTCAAATTGTACTCTTGATGCTTCATCGCCAGACTATGTTGGCCTTCAGATCGGAACTATAGCGCGCAACTGGGATCAGGAGGAAAATCGCTTCCGTGAGAATGGCGACTACCCAAATCGTTCCAAATATATTCGAGTCGTGTTGCACGATGATGTGTCCTATGGTTATGCAGACCCATCCCTGCTTCCGTTCGGTGTCTATGGTCCTCCAAGATATAGGGATTTCGCCTTTATCAGTGGTTCCACCATAACCTCCGAGTTGCCCGCGACTGCACCAGAGAGCCATGCGTACACCTCACCGGCTAAGGCATATGCTCGGTTCAACACCGTAGGCCCAGATGCATCCCCCACTCACGGCTATGGCGGTATCACTACCACCTTTATAAGTTGGTGGGGCGACAGAGACTATGGCCACGGGGCACAGGACTTCCGTCTAGACTTCCCTGATGTTGGTATCCGAAGCACAGATATTCAAGATGGTGCCGTTTGCACAAAGAATGCGTACTTTGGTCTTCATACTGGAAAAACAGGTTCTTCAACGGTGTTCGACGCCGGCTATTCCGATTATCTGAGAACTAAAGGCGAGGGGCTCCAATCTGCTTGGACCGACACTTATGGAGCAACTAGCTATGGAGCCTATTTGGATCCTCAGTGGGTATTCTCTCTCGATGAAATCCTCGTGACGAGCGGATCCGCTTACGGAACTGGCGCGCCGTCAAAAATGCTCGCTAGTGCGCACTGGCAGTCTGGCTCTTATAAGGCAGGAACATCTTGGAATGCATCTTCGATATCGGGGCTGGGCGCCGCAAGGTACCAGAACATTCTTGATTCTAAGATCAATAGGTTCACTGCGCCTATGTTCGGCGGCTTTGATGGGCTGGATATCGTGGAGAGAGATCCTTTCCGGAACAGCAGAATTGAAGATACTGAGACAGAAGTTGGAAACTATACTTATCACACGGTCAAGCGAGCAATCAACACAGTCGCCGATGCAGAAGTCGTCGAGTGTAATGCAATCAGTATGCCTGGCCTCACAAACGAGGGCTTGACCAAATATCTGATTGATGTTTGCCAAGAGCGAGCAGACGCCATCGGCATCATCGATGTGAAGAACGGGTACAAGCCGCGGCATGAGTCAAATAACTCTGCTGCGGACCGCAAGGGCAATACAAACACTGTCCTTTCTAGCATGAAAGATCGTAATCTGAACAATAGCTATGGCTGTGCTTATTATCCGTGGGTTACCATCCGCGACGATAACACTAACACTTATGTCAAGGTACCGCCTTCAGTCGTCGCTTTGGGGACATTTGCTAACACAGAAAGGATGGCTGATGTATGGTTCGCCCCTGCCGGATTCCAGCGTGGCGGACTTTCACAAGGCGCCGCAGGTGTGAATGTTGTAGGCGTTGAGACTAAGTTGACATCAACAAATCGCGACGATCTATATGAAATCAACATCAATCCTATCGCTAGCTTCCCAGCAGAAGGTATCGTTGTCTTTGGACAGAAAACCTTGCAAGCTACTCGATCAGCGCTTGATCGTATCAATGTTCGCCGGCTCTTACTGTATGTTAAGAAGGGTATCTCTCAGATCTCATCTACAACGCTCTTCCAGCCCAATGTCGAGGAGACTTGGAATGGGTTTAAAGTGAGAGCAGATGAGTTCTTGGCGGATGTTCAAGTGCGGTTCGGCATTGACGAATACAAAGTCGTTCTCGACGGAACAACAACCACGCCTGATTTGATTGATCAAAACATCATGTATGCTAAGATCTTCATTAAGCCAACTAGAGCTATCGAGTTCATCGCAGTTGACTTTATCATCACAAGGTCGGGAGCATCGTTCGAGGACTAACAAAATTAAGGGGGCTTTTCTGTCCCCGACACTATTTATTAATAGACTGAGGAGAAAAACTAACAATGGCAGCAGCAACATCAAATTTTTGGGCAAATGCATCAGCGACAAGCGATCCTAAAAGAGCTTTTAGATTTAAAGTTACGATGACCAATACGGGCATGCTTTGGTATGCCAAGAAAATTAACAGGCCGACTTTTACCCTCACAGAAGCAAAACACGATTTTATGAATCATAGCTTTTATTGGCCATCACGAACAGAGTGGAATGAAGTTAGTATGACCCTCGTTGATCCTATGGAGCCTGATATGGCGAGCACCCTGTCTGAATTTATAAAAGTAGGTAAATGGGCATTACCATCTACCCCTACGGCCAAGATGACCTCTCCCTCCAAGAAGGCAATGCAAGACGCGATTGGTAGTGTTCAAATTACTCTTATAGACGAAGATGGCGAGGCGAAAGAGAAGTGGACGCTAATGAACGCTTGGATCAAAGAGATAGAATTTAGCGAGCTTGATTACAGCAGTGACGACCTTACCGAGATAACAGTGAAATTGCGTTATGACTGGGCCCAACTTGAAGCAGGCAGCAAGACCTACTTCTCTACCGGCGTATAATCATAACAATAAATTGTCTATTATTTGATACCATCTCCTATTTATAGAAGACAAGGGAGATAATTTAATGGCTTTTTGGACATTACTCAGTGCACAACCCAAATCTAAACACCTTTTTAAGGTTACGATGGGGGGTGAATTTGTATACTGGGCGAAATCTGTTAGCAGGCCCAACATTTCTTTGATGGCGCTGGATCAAGATAAGAGAACGGTACCAGGAGCATCAACTTTTATATCTGTTCCGAAGCCCATAACCAAGAATGATTTTAAATTTGAACCTGTAGAAATTGTATTTGTTGATATGGAATCCCACGGTGATGATCCAACACTTAAACTCTTGACGATGCTCGATATAGCCGGCTTCGGCAAGCTTGCGCAAGGCAACTCAGCAAGAGACTTTAGCAACAAATTAAAAAGCGCGGTGGGAACTCTGAGGATAGACCAAATCGGCGCTGATTCAGGGAAGGTTATAGAGTCCTGGACACTAAACAATGCTTGGCCGATGAGTATAGACTTTGGACAACTGTCGTATTCGGAAGACGGGTTCTTGGAGGTCAAAACAAGCTGGGTTTATTCGGGCTTTACATATGAACACAAGGGGGCCAACAAAACCATCGGCGCCGCCTTCTCATCGGCCGCAAACACCGGCGGCAAGGTTGGAGGTTCAAGCAGCACCACAACTGTGGTCACCACAGAAACTACCAACGGCGACGGAGAGGCAGGGAAAACTAAAAGCACCTCGGTGGAAGTTAAAGGCACCCTCCCTTGATCGCTAATAAAATAAATCTATTTGACAACTATTTAATAATAGGTTATATTATAAACTAACACTAGAGGTGAATATGAGAGATAACAGCAAGCGCGTTTCCGCGGCAGCAGATCCTGCCCCGCAAGCAGTCGCACCCGATGCATCAGCATTGAACTTTGCAACCCCAACAGAATTTGTTGGATTACCATCCAAGGGAAGATACTATCCAGAAGGGCATCCGCTCCATGGCCAAGACACGATTGAGATCAAGTTTATGACCGCGAGAGATGAGGACATTCTTACATCCCCAACTCTTCTAAAGAAGGGCTTGGCAATTGATAGATTCCTTCAGAGCGTCATTATTAATAAATCAATAAATGTCGACACACTGTTTTCTGGAGACAAAAACGCTATCGTTATATCTTCTAGGATCAATGGATTTGGAGCAGACTATACAACAAAGCTTTCCTGCCCAGCATGCCAGACAACAGTGCAGAACAGCTTTGATCTTTCTGAAGTACTTATGTATGGGGGAGATGACTATGGCGAGTACGACATAGCGCCAACAGATGTGGGAACATTTATAATAACTCTTCCCAAGACCGGTGCGGATGTAGAGGTTCGACTTTTGACAAGTAAGGATGAGAACGAGTTGGCTGCAATGATGCAGCAAAAGAAGAAGAAAAAAGCACTAGAAACAAACTTGACCGATCAGCTTCGAAAGGTTGTTGTCTCGATTAACGGAGTAACCGACCAGAGATCTCTTAATCAATTTATTATGAATCTTCCTGCTTTTGATTCACGATATCTTCGCGCAGCATATCTTAAAGCTGTGCCTGGTATGGACATGAAACAAGATTTTACCTGCGAAAACTGCGGTTTCGAACAGGAGGTCGACATCCCGATGACGGTTGACTTTTTTTGGTCTAACAAATGAGTACATCGCTCATGTTTATGAGGAATTCTTTCTCTTAAAATACCATGGTAATTGGTCATTTATGGAAGCATATAATTTGCCAATAACAATTAGACGATGGTTCCTCCGACGACTTGGAGAACAGATAGAGAAAGAAAACAAGCAATACGAAGACGCTGAGAGGAGTTCTAAGTCCGGAAGACGGTAATGTCTTCTGGCTCTTTTCTTTATAGTAAACTAATTACATCAAGGAGAGTTTTATTATGGTGAATGCCTTTATTGTTAGTGAAGAGGATATTGATGTTACCTTGAGAGAGTCTTTACAGACCGAGCAAGATAACCCCCGCCGTCGACGCCGCCGCCGCCGCCGAGCCTCAACTCCTCCACCCACTTCCACGCCGCCTCCCGCCGAAAAGACGCAGCAGGAGCAGCGGCTTCAGAAAATTATAGAACTCTTTAATAAAGACGGAGAGGAGCACGGCTTAAAACAAGAAGACTTTGCTCACATACAAGCTGTTTTTGATTCCGCAACTGTCCACCAACAAAAGCGGAGAGAGATGAAAAGACAGCCCCATCTCCGCCGCCCCCAGTTTCGAAAGACAAGGGAGCCTGTCTCTCTTGGCGAAATTGTAGATTATAATGAGTTGTCGACTCTTCAAAAATTAAAGCGCACCCATCTTTATGGAGCGCTTCTCGGCTTTACTCACCCTGATGGAACCAGGCCCCCAGAAGGGATCAAGAAATATTTAAATGTTGACGACGAGGAACTACAAATTTATCGTTTTAAGAAAATCGTCTGGGTTGGCAAAGAATTAAGATATGCTGTTCCATACCAGGATGTTGAAGATTTCGAGCTTAGAAATTTCGCTACTGAAGAGGGGCCAGAAGAGGAGGAAGAAGAGCAAGAGGATGAAAAAGAAAAACCAGCACAGATTATAATTCCAGACTGGAATCCAAGCCCCGGTCAAGCCATAAACTGGATGGGCAAGACATCGTTTTCCGGCGACACTGCCGGTAAAATGGTTAATGATTTTCTCAAAGACAAGCCAGGAATTGGAAGATATGCCTATGAATTCTCAAAGCTACTGAGAGTTTTTGCTACGATGAAGCTGATTCAAGTCGCCAAGGGCGCAGCCGTGGACCACAGCAAGTTACTTAAGTCAAAGGAGGCAGAACTAGACAAAGAGGATGCAGAAAAGAAGGCTCAGAAGAAGGCTTCGTACGACGCCAGAAGGAAGAGGGTAGCAAAAAGGAGAGCCATGGACGCCGCCAACCGGGATCTGGCCATGCGCATGGGCGGCCCACAAGAATCCCCAGGCGCCACACTCCAAGAAGTGATCTCGCCCGGATTACTCAAAGATATAGAGGATCAATTTAAGGACTATTTAAAAAGCGTTGTAAGGCAGGCAATCGGCGAAGCAGATAACAAAGAAGAGTTCGGCAAGTTTGTCGAAGACGAAATTAAAAAACTTAAGGTCGCAAAAGCAAAAGTAGATGCATCTGAAGATCTAACCAAGGCGTATAATGATGTTAGTGATTATGGCAAACTGGTAGGTCGGCTAATGATAAAGTTAGCAAATATTCTTGATAAAAATTGGAGAGACCTGTTCCCCGCGCTAGACAAGGAACCCGAAGAGGAGGAAGAAGCCGTGAAAGAACCAACAGGAACAGAAGAAACAGAAGAAATAGAAGAGATGCTAAACGAAGACAAACTTACAGAAATAGTTATAGACTTTAACGAGATCAGAAAGAATGAATTAAACGAAAGCTTTCTTGTTATGTTTGGAGCTTGGATTAAACACATATTAGGAGCTATGCTAGGAGACTTTAACATCCCTGTATCAGTTCGAGGAAGCAGGGGCGAAGTAGAGTCTTTTGCTAGGGCAGTTGGTAGTGAGAAGAAATATATCGAGACAGCAAAGAGATATGGACTAGATCATCCAAATACATATAAGAGCCAAGCAAGGCTCGGCACAGCAACCAAAGGTTTCGAAAAAGAGACAGGCATTAAGTGGCCATTTAAATAGGGGGCATATTAAATGGGTGATGATAAATTTAAAGATATCCAAAAGCTTATCGATCAGCATAGAGATGGCTTGGTACCATTACTTGAGGCAGAGAATAAACTACTTCTAGAATATTATGCGCTCCAAGAAGACGGCCTAGAGACACTCGAAGACAAAATCATCCGCCTTGACCGGATATTAGAGAAGAAAGAAGAAGAACTAGCTATAGCTCATGAGCTAGATGATATGGGTTTACGCCTGGAGGGCCATCTCGACACTGTATATGGAGCAGAAGAGGCAAGATTAAGGCTCCAACGCGAAGAAATTGCTTTAATGAAGCAAAAGGGCACTCTTGAGGGAAAGGCCTACAAGCTAGCCCTTAAAAAAAATACAGAGGAACAGAATGCACTAAAGGCCAGAAAAGAAGCAGCAGAGCATACTGAAGGTGCAATTGCTCGCTTTACTGGTATAAGCAAAAAGCCAGTAAGCGGCATTGCAAAGATGTTCGCGAACCCAGAGGCCTTCGCTGACGGATTTAAAGACAGCATGGGCGATGTGATCTCGGTTACAAATATCATGACTTCAACTGTCGATAAGATGATAGAAGAGTCAATGGCTCTGGCTGTGGAACAAGACGCCGCGATATCGAACTTTAGAATGGCCACCGGCGCAACAGGCGACTTTGATAAGGAGATCCATGACCTAGAGCGCTCACTTTGGCAAACCGGAGTAACTTCGGCCGAAGCCGGCGAGGCAGTACAAAACTTGTATCTAAATGTTAGTGGTTTCTCGGAAGAGGCACCAGAAGTCCGCAAAGAGATGGAAGGCATGGTCGCCGTGCTGGCCGAAGTTGGCGTTGCCGCGTCTGATTCCACCAAGAATATCCAATTAGCCGTTAAAGGCTTGGGAATGTCTAAGACAGAAGCAACAATGCTTCAATCTGAATTACGATCCTTCGCACAAGGTATCAATGTCTCGGTCGCCCAACTTTCGAAAGACTTTAACACAATGGGCCCACAGATAGTAGCGATGGGCGACAAGGGCGTAGAGGCATTTGAGAAATTGCAAGTTACAATGAAAGAGACTGGATTGGAGATGCAGACAGTGCTCAAACTTGTCGGGCAATTCGATACTTTTGATGGCGCTGCAAAATCAGTTGGTAAGCTTAACGCCATGCTCGGCGGCCCATATTTGAATACACTTGAGTTGGTTTCAGAGACAGATCTCGGAGCCAGAATGGAGAAATTGAGAGAAGGCGTACTGGATGCTGGATTGGCGTTTGATGATTTGAGCTATTACCAGAAGAAGGCATATACAAGCGCGCTTGGCCTAAATAGTGAAATGGAGCTAGCTATGTTCCTCGGCAACAATATGGATCAAATTATTCCGGAACAAAAGACTGCCGCAGAACTGGAAGAGATGGCTATAGAAGCGGCAGAATTTAAAGATGTAATGGAAGAACTCAGGCAGACCGGCGTGGCTTTTGCTATGTCTATGAGGCCAGTTACGCTGTTCTTAAAAGATGTACTTAACATAATCCAGTTTATGCATCCTGTCCTCGCACCGCTCGTCACGGTCTGGGCCGCTTGGAGGATTGGCATGGCGGCACACGCGGTCATTATGAAAATCCATACTACTGCAACTATGGCCAGCGCCACGGCGGCGGGCTATCATATAACTGTTGAGCAGGCCAGTCAGGTGTCGATGCACAAAAGTACCGTAGCCCGTATACTGATGACGAAAGTAATGGGACTGTCAACAACAGCAACATGGGCCCAGATAGGCGCCGTTAGCGCCCTTCTCATAGCCCTTGGCCTCGTCTTTATATTAATATATGTCGGCTCCTCACCAAGCCTCATTGCTGTTGTCGGCATACTGGCCCTCGCGATGTTTGGCCTTGCATATGCAACGAATGTTCTCGGATGGTCGATAGCGCCTGTAATCCCGGTTCTCTATGCATTCGGCGGAGCAATGCTGATGATTGGTCTAGGAATCGGCATAGCCGCCGCCGGTATGGCCCTATTTGTTGGTTCTATAGTTGATCTCGCCGGCGTCAATGGGGAGTTATTTCAAACCGCTCTCGCGCTTCTCGCTGTTGCTGCCGCGCTTGATGAGATCCCATTGACGAAAACAATCGCCCTGTCAGCCGTTATTCTGCCTCTTGCCGCCATGGCACCTGTTGCAATGGTCGCAGCGGCCGGCGCCAGTGCAGTAACACGAGGAGTGGGAGGTACATCACCCACTGCCGCTGCCGCAGGCGGAGGAGGCACATCAGTGATCAATGTTACTTTAGATGTTGGTGGTGATAAATTTGCCGTAGCAGTCAACAATGTTGAGGTGGTCAGAGACGCCGGCGATGGTATGGCTCAATCGATTGCTAAAATGTTCAAAAATAGCATGGCGTCTTGATCTTCTGCATGCAGCAAGGCAAAGAATTCTTTAAAGGGTCTATTTATTATATAAAGGGAGGCAACATATGACAACAACAGCCCAAAAGCTCCAAAAATCGGTCATCAAAGATAAAAACGGCGAGCCGCGGAAAGATATCCCCGCTGAAGCGCTAATAATTCGGCATGTGGCCACTGGCCAATCTGTCTGGATGTCGGGCTATGGTATATCGGAGTTTCAAGACACTCTGACCACAGATTGGAATAGCGAAAATGTCTTCGGAAGAATGGATCCGATAATGTCATATAAGGGCACAACGAGAAAGATAACTTTGGGATTGGTATCAGAGAGTTTGCCGGAGGATGAATGGAAACAGGCAATATCAAGATTAATGAAAATGCAATATCCAGTTTATCACCCGTTTAAGAACGACAAGCCAAATTCCTTGGCCATTCAGAGCCCTCCAATTGTTACTGTATGGTTTATGGATTTGATACAGGGCAATCTCGCCGGCGACGGCCTGCTCTGTGCAATGGATGGGTTCGCCTATACTCCAAAAATAGGCTTTACTCCAGAAGACAGCCCTTATATTCGCTTCGGCGGCCCCCAATCCGGCATAATCGGCGCCTCTGCGAAACTATCGGCAGCAGAAATAAGTCTTAAGTTCAACTTCACTGTACTGCACGCTGAAACTAACGGTTTCCAACAAAACGAACAAGGTCGATATGAATGGATCGCCGGCGACACCACCGGAATATTTGGCCCGTCTGATGATAATTTTTAATAATAGAAAAAGAGGATAGACATGTCTAGATATAGATCACATAATGTGCTAGTAACAACGCTGGAAAGCGATATATACCACGACTTTCTTGACGAAAGAGGTCTCAAAGTTTTGACTCACCATAGAACGCCCATTTGGACGCCCATGACTGATGAAATGAGGAACTCCTTTAACAAGGCCGCTCGGACTTGGAGACTTGGCGATAGATTTTGGAAATTGGCAAATGAATTTTATGGAGATTCGAGCCTATGGTGGTGCATTGCTTGGTTTAATGGAAAACCGACTGAAGCTCATATGAAAGCTGGAGACACAGTTTTGATTCCGGTGCCCGTTGAAGAGGTTTTGTCGCTCTTTAACTTCGGTTCGAGGTAATAAGAAATGGCTAAGAAACCGCCCGCGGGTAAAATCTGCATCAAGGTTGATAATCTTGGTAACTGTACAAAATCGAGAGACGCCATCGGTGGCGAAACCGCCTATGTCGCCGCGGCCAACATCGCCGGCGTTATGCCGATGGATCTAGAACAGTCTAAGGCTGATTTAGATAAAAACGCGGCAGACCTCCTTAATGAGATTACAGAAAACAAACCTTCAATGCAAAGGAGGAATTCCATTGCGCAGTCTTGCTTTATGCTTTTTAATAATGACTTTTTTGAGAAGCACCACTGGCAATTGCTGAACGGCGCAGGGCCCTATCGTGATGATATCTGGCCGATGGTTAAAGCAAAATGGCCCAAGGAGTACACGGCCAGCGGGGTATACCCTGAGCCCAACAGCGCGGGCGACCTACAAACCCCTGGGTATGTAGCCGGTGGCGGGCGCGCTTTCGGCACCGGGCCCCATAAAATTCGCCAAAGAATTTTGATGCTTGAGTCTCACCCAAAATGTGATTCGACTGTACTTAATAGGATTAAGTCCCGCCCAAACCAGAACCTGATGGATACATTAACTCCGACTGAGTTTTCTCAACTAATTCCAAAACTTAGATTATTTAAAGTTATGAGAGAGCCTGACGCTGCTGCACAAGAAGGATCATATGCGGTTGAATTTGAATTTAATCCTGCTAATGATTTAGAAGGAATTGTAAATACGGTTAGTGATGGCTTTGGCGGCTCTTTTCATACAAGAGGAAGCGGAGTAGGAGTAAAATCGTTTGAGTGGAAGTATTTGGGCTCAGATCCTTATACAGCAACGAGAGACTTAGAGGCAACTTTAAAAATTTACTTTCAAAGTTGGCCTGAGTTGACGAAAGTGAGAAAAAGAACGGTCACAATCCCCGCCCAAGGTAGTAGCCCGGCCAAAACGAAGACCGTGGAGTACCGGTATCTAGATTTAATTATTCAAGCCAATTGCGGCGATGAACCGGATCCAGGATCCAGCCGCCGGATTTATGAGCCTGGATGCTATGAGATCGCGGTCGAGGCTGGCTGGAATTTACCAACAGTAGGCCCGATTGGCGGAGGAGTAGGGAGAGATGACGACAAGCGTATAGCAGATTTAAGAAAATTTATTGCCGCTTCAGTCGAAAGATATTATTTGACCATGGTTTCGCACGATATTAGCTTCGAACAAGATGGTACTTTTGAGCTTACTATTAACTACAGGGCGCGCTTGGGATCTACATTGAAAAGTCGAAAATTCAATGTTCTCCTGCCCGGCGGCGGCAATGACAAAGACGGCCCCGCCGCAAAAATAGAGGAATATCGTCTCGCAATTAAAACGGCGAGAGATGACGAGAGGCAACAAGCCGGCTCTCCCGGCCCTGCTAGCGCCACACCAGACGACGAAGAAGACCCAGAATCAAAAAGGCTTAAAAAACAGTTGGACGCATATGTATCCCGCCGTCTTTTTGATTTTCATAACTATATTGTGTCAGCATTGTCTCAAAGGGGCATGGTCCATGCAGCCACAATGGATCGTAATGAATGGTTAGCGTTCATGAACTTCGACAAAAACAGAGGAGGCGTTAATGCAACTTTTGGCTTGCCGCCGAAACTGTCCGATAGTTCCGGCGCGATCTTTAGGAAACCGCCTAGTCTCGACAATTTCAGCGATGCCGAAGGTAAACCGAAACCGCAACATTCACTTCTGCATAGCATCGGTGAAACTTTTGTTGAACACTCAGAGGAACAAGCAGAAGTCTATGAAGACGAGCTGGAAAGGCGGTATACCGGGTCTGGTAATACACGATCTTTCATGGCCAGCAAGATGTTCAACTTACCTCTTGCCGGCGGTCCTGGTGCCCATTTCTTTGAGTTCATATATTTTGGAGATTTGCTGGGAGTTGTGCTTGACTGGGTGTTTTTTGATCTAGAGCGCGATGTCGGCGCTGGAGTGGTGTTGAGAGATCCCCTAGGAGGCGTCAGTGACATTACTTGGTGGACAACTCTAACAGGAGGAAATACATCGGGTCGGCAGCTCAGGGCTCAGTCACATAAAGTTCTTCGCAAGCCTGTGTCTGAAAGACTTAGAATCATATTGGGAAATGTAGAATTACCCGTCTTTGATTCTGCCGGCACCACTCGAATGGTTAACCTTGCGCACATCCCTATTCCTTATGACGCTTTTCTAAGCTTTATCGTTAGAAAGGTATTATCCCCAAAACGATCTTTTTATTCTCTCTCTTCTTTCATAAAAGATGTTGTTAAAGAGTTTATCACTTCAAGCCTAAACAGCAATTGTTTTGGCGGACTGTTGGCTGATCAGAAGCAAGTTCGCACAACAGCGCATATTATTTCGCTGCCGGCCATCTCTATCGGCTCCATGGCGATAAGACAACCTGGGTCTACAACAGCGGATGATCCTATAACTTTCTCAAACTCTACCATCGCGAAGAGAGCGGTCGGAAGAGGCGCTAGCTGGTATGGAACAGCATATGGCTCTGGATATCACATCTCAACAGCGGCCGGCGGCCACTCGGCCGCCCTTATTCCACTCCCTAACTCTCATGTTTTTTGGAAACAACAAGTGACCAAACCCGTCAGCACCGCCGGCGACTCAAAGAGCGTCTTTGGCGCCATCTCTGGGTACAATACTTTGCATGCGCATGAAATATCCGCGGATAATCCACTTCCTTGTTTTAGTGAAAATAGTCCTTATTCGACTGGGATATCCGGTTTTGATCCCGATGGATACGACTTTATATTCATTAACGCAGTCAACACCAAACCTCAATTGTACGGAATATTTGATCTCGATGCGTGGAAGAACGCCAACCCGGGTGTATTGACTCTTGATACAGATGGAGATAAAAAACGAGGAATTCCTCATTATACTTTCGGAGAAAACCAAGGCCTGCTTAAAAAGGTGTCTTTTGAAAAAACAGATCAAGAATTCTTGCCAGAAGCAAAATATGAAAAAGAAGGCTCAAATGCAATCAATCAACTGGCGGCAGTCTATGATGTTACTTTTGAATTAGTAGGGACACCCAGATTCCAGCCGGGTGAATATGTTTACTTTGATCCAGTAACGATTGGACTAGGGCACCCTAATCAATACAGTTCCCCCACCACCCGATCAGTGTCGAATTTGATGGGTCTAGGGGGATATCATCTAATAATACAGGTGTCTTCGGTTATCAAGCCAGGTGAATATTCTACAACATTAAAAACTCGCTGGGTCACAGGCGGTCAGCCGTCGGCGGAAAACATGTTTTCCGCTGTCGGAGGACCGGTCAGCCGTCGGTGAAGCCAACCGTCAGCTTGATGCCGTTTTACGCGCCACAACATCTTGGAGGATATACTAGGTAATGGCACTCTATTCAGATGGAAAAACAACTTCTGCTAAAGAAATTCTCAAAAGAAAAAGCAAATACAATGCTAGAATAATTGGAGGCATGACCAACCGCCGTCATTTGATTTGGCAAAACAAAAAAATTAAGGATTTTATTAATTCGGAAAGAATTTTTTTTGGAAGAGTCGATCACGAAAACGACCCTATTGTTGTAAAGTCGTCAAATCTTAAGTCAATAGGCAAAGATAGAAATGTCTTAGCGGTTAACTTTGTTGCTGATGCCTTTATGGATCTTAGTGGGAGATTTGAGAAAGCGCTGCGCTCTGGTCACGCTAAGGGAAATGTTGAGCCATTTTCTTCATTCAAGGCAATAAAAGCTTATGACAACATAAGGAGCGCTTACAAAGGAGTATTGGAATTTCGCAGGTCTCGATTCCTGGCCACCGCGGCAGTCTCCGACTGGAGGAAAGATATATTAAATTTCGAAACTTTCTTGCCGTTTTTTGGAGGCTCCATCCAGAGTGACTCATTGGTGCTGCCAATTACGCGATCTGGTCTTTTAAAAACCACCACTACATCACCCCTGTCCTCTGGTTTGATGGTAGAATTTTTTAAAGGCGATTACAATAATGATATGCTGAAGTATGAGAATTTCTACAAACAAAGAGATTTCAAGCTCCTAAAGAACATGGCCTATCAGCACGGATTTGTCGTCGACAAACATATCCCTTGGCGACTAGTCGCGGATATAGGATCTCCAAACATGGCGCCGTATATTAGAAAGTATTTTCCCCACCAGATGGATCATGACTTGTTTTTTCCGGAATTTTATAAGAAGGCCTATTCTGGCGACATAAATCATATGATAGAAACAGCAGTGTATTTTTATAATTCTTTTGTTAATAGGTTTCCAAGACATATTGGTGTTGATTGCCAATCCTCGCGCAAGAAGCCCAAAGTCAAGAAGCTTCAGCGCGTTACTTTTGAGCAAGTAATCGACGAGGGGATCGATCTTTATTATTGGATCAGCCTTTATGTGGTGGCGAGGAACAACGAAGAGGGCCTAGGTTATGGGGAGTCAACCATGATAAAGATTATTGAAAATGCCGTTGATTTGGGAAAATCACTTGACAACACCGCTAGTTTGAGATATATTAATAGTAAGTTCAATAATGTAGAACACAATGCTGGATCTATTTTTCATGACGACACAAGAAGGGAAATGTCCGTTGATCCGGACGCCACCGAACAAAGTGTTGATGAAGTAGTTAAGATGAGCGTTCAAACATCGAATTTTAAAACTTACTAGGTAAAACTTGATATTCCAAACGCTAGACGACAAAAACGAATGTGTCGGTATATACGCAGAAGGGAAACTTTCCTTCGACGATCTTCCTGATGACTTGACAGCCTGCTGGGCACCAGTCCCTTATCTGGAAGACAGGGAAATAGAGTATGCCTCGCTTTATTGCGAAGGCAAGACTCCCGATCAAGTCTGCCCAGACAGCTTGAGGGATGACTGGGATGACTGCAACGAGAAAATGAAGGCATTTTACCGCTCCTTTATGCTTGGGCAGGTAAATCTCGACGAAAACTGCTTTTTCGATCTTGTTCCCATCCGTTTCCTCATCAAATACTGCGAATTGAGGACAAAAATCACAAAGCATGTCCTAGACACCTACGAGAAACCAAAAAACTATGATTATTTGCTGAAAATGACGAAATTGCTCACCAAGATCAGCCATAATAGGCTAAAAATCGACCTTTCTGGCCTAAATTCGTCAATGCACCGCGAAAAGACACGCAGATTCCGAGAAAAGGCACAAAACCTACCAAAATATGTCCGTTATAACCTATTCGGCACCAAAACAGGCCGTTTAGCGACAAAAAGAAGCAGTTTTCCCATTATGACGATGAACAAAGAATTTCGCTCTGTTGTAAAGCCAAATAACGACTATTTCCTCGAACTCGACTTCAACGCCGCAGAGATTCGCACATTATTGGCGTTAGCGGGCGCAAAACAGCCCCTAGAAGACATCCACGCTTGGAACTTGGCTCAAGGTATGGGTCAAGGCGTAGAGACCCGTGAGGACGCTAAAAAGGCCTTCTTTTCGTGGCTTTACGACGAGAAGAAGAAAAACGATAAATTAGAACAGATCTATAAGAGGGATGATGTGAGAAATAGCCACTTTAAAGATGGGCAGGTGACGACACCATTCGGCAACACAATGCCGGCAGATCGTCACCATTCCCTGTCTTATCTTATACAGGGCACGACAGCAGAGATGGTGCTGCGGCAGGCGATCAAGATCGATGAGTTCCTCAAGGACTATAAGAGTTTCATCGCTTTCACGGTTCACGACTCAGTTATCATCGACATTTCGAAAGACGAGACAAACTTGGCTCCGAAGCTGCTGGGGATGTTCGCAGACACTGAACTTGGGCTCTTTAAGGTCAACGCCTCTTTTGGCGCCGATTTCGGAAACTTGAGGGAGTTGCAGAAATGAATGTAGTTGGTTTAGGCCAAGCAGGATGCAATATCGCAGACATGCTTTCAGAGTACCCTCAATACAAAATTTACAAGATCGATGTCGGTCTCGAAGGTAAAAGATGCTATGATGTTAAGCCACACAAAGGCCCAGAAGAATACGAAAAAAATGCCCCTTCAGTGAAAACTTTCTTTAGAGGAATTAAGGGCGAAACACTATTTATCGTCGGCGGTTCGGGACACATTTCTGCGATGTGCCTGAGAATAATGGAGCAAATAAAGGATAAATGCGAGTTAAGTGTGCTTTACATAAGGCCAGACACTTCTCTTCTCTCAAAGAACAAATCACTACACGAGAAAGCGACTTACAACATTCTTCAGCAGTTCGCTCGTTCGGGCTTGTTGAGGATGCTTTATCTCGTTTCGAATACAAATTTAGAAAAAATACTTGGCAATGTTCCAATAATAGGTTATAATAATAAGATAAACGAATTGCTTGTTTCAACAATTCACATGATAAATGTTTTTAAGAATTCAGAGCCCGTTATGGGCAAAATAGAGGATCCAGCGGAAGCAAGCCGAATAGCAACATTCGGCATTTCAGACATCGAAGGAAATGAAGAAAAATCATTTTTTTCCCTTGACAGGACCAAGGAAAAGTGTTATATTTATAGTATCAATGAGGAAAGACTAAAGACTGAGGGAGACTTGAGAAAGAAAATCGTTTCGACCGTTAAGGAGCAATCTGAGACAGAAGATTTGAAAGTATCTTTCGGAGTATTCCCGACAAACTACCAACAGGATTATTGTTACATTCTCAACTACACTTCTATTATCCAGTAGGATAATCGATAAAACCAACCAGCATAACAGAATATTTGCTGTTATGACTTTAACCCAAAAGGAAAAAACAACATGGCTATAGACTTAGCAAAAATGCGAGCAAAGCTCGAAGCAGTAAAAAACAAGGGCGGTAAAGCCGGCTTCTGGAAACCAGCAGAAGGCGAATCTACCATTCGTATCGTACCAACCAAGGACGGCGATCCGTTCAAGGATTTTTGGTTCCACTACAACCTCGGCAACCACGCGGGCTTTTTGAGCCCAAAGAAGAATTTCTCAGAACCGGATCCTCTTGACGATTTCGTCCGCGCTCTCTGGCGTGAAAAGACAGATGAGAGCATCAAGCTCGCTAAAAAGCTTTGCGCCCGTCAGCGTTTCTTCGCACCTGTTCTCGTAAGAGGAGAGGAAGATAAGGGAGTACAAATCTGGGGCTTTGGTAAGATGGCTTATCAGCAGCTTCTGGAACTGGTACTCAATCCGGATTACGGCGATATCACTGATACGGATGACGGGACTGATCTCGTCATCAAGTACGAGAAGCCAGCAGGCGCCTCATTCCCTAGAACGACAATCCACGCTCGACGCCGAAATAGTCCACTATGTGACGATGCAGTCGGAGGTTCTGAGGAGTGCGCGAAACTTCTTGAAGGCATCCCTGATTTTGATGCTTTGTTTGAGCGCAAGACACCAGAGCAGGTTCAAGTTATGCTCAACGAGCATCTCGATGCCGATACCGCAGGATCCTCGGAGGATGTTGTCAAATATAACGACACATCAACTTCTGTAGATGCTGCGTTTAACGATTTAATGAACG
>Ga0209756_1000580_pt1 | contig 35774 bp, 19 predicted proteins | sample ETNvirenome_6_85_FD_184071 | JGI IMG/M metagenome (GOLD analysis project Ga0209756, IMG submission 184071) | Marine viral communities from the Pacific Ocean - ETNP_6_85 (SPAdes) (version 3) | ecosystem: Environmental > Aquatic > Marine > Oceanic | place: Pacific Ocean | collected 2013-06-19 | reverse complement strand
TCCACATTATTCTTCTTTTGAACCTGAGTACATTTTTCATTTAGCATGTTGGCCACGTGTGGTATACTCAATGGAAGAGCCAGTCGCCACTATGGAAAATAATGTGTTGGCTGGGTCCGTTCTTTTAAGTTTTGCTAAAAAGTGTCCGTCGGTGAAAAGAGTTATATACTCTAGTTCTTCCTCTATTATGGGTAATGGGAATGGTCCCACCAACCCTTACGCACTTCAAAAGTATGTTACGGAGCTGGAATGTAAGATTTATTCCGAACTATTTGGACTTGATACTGTTTCTTTAAGGTATTTTAATGTATACTCTGAAGATCAGAAGGCCACAGGACCTTATGCTACGGCGGTCGCTAACTGGATGGAACACATTAGAACCCACAAAACGCCTTTCATAACGGGCGACGGAGAACAAAGACGAGATATGATCCACGTCGACGACGTTGTGTCGGCTAATATATTTGCGATGGATTATACAGAGCGATTTGACGGAGCTGTTTTTGATATTGGCACAGGAGATAATATCTCTTTAAATGAAATAAAAGATATTGCTCAAACGTACCATGATATTGAGTTTGATTATACCGCCGCACGACCGGGCGACGTAATAGAGACCCGCGCCAACACTCAAAAGTTAAAAAATATTGGTTGGGAACATTCAATATCAATTAAAGAAGGCATAGACAGTTGTTTCAAAAACACACAAACAAAGGAGTTACAATGAAACTATCAAACCAGGCAATCGGAGCGCTCATGATGACGCTTCAAAAATCATTAATGGAACAAAGTGATATAGTTCCAATTCTGAAGGAAATGAATCTACAGATTGATCCAGACGACACACACCAGTCCACATTAGTGGTAACAAACCCCCCAGTAATCTCACTCGAAGGAGTAGATTTTACTGAGGGTGAAGAATAAGAAAGGAGGAAATTAAAATGGCTCAAACAAGAACAAATTCCCGCACCAAGACAGTGAAGGGGCCTTCTGAAGCGCGCGTAAGAGAAGTAATTGATGAGATGCTTAGAGGCGCCTTTCGTGATCACTCTCGTGACCTCGAAACGGTTTTAAAGGACATCGATCGTAGATTGCGGCAATTAGAAGAAAAAAGATAACGAGCGTGCCTCGTTATCAATATCGTTGCACTCATTGCGATCACTCATGTGTGATTCAACACTTATCCGACGAGACAGTATCGATCTGTCCTGAGTGCGACAAAGAGAATGCGTTAATAAAGCAATTAACTTCTTTCACAAGCCGGAACACCAAGATTATACCAAAGTCCCGGACCGGACAGGTGACAGAGGAGTTTATTCAAACCGCTCGAGAAGACCTTAAGCAACAAAAAAAGGAATTAAAGGACAAAGAATAATGACCCTTGTGCATTTAATACTTGCTATTTCTCTAGCATTGAACGCGTTTCTGCTTTGGTACACCGTAGGGCTGCTTAAAAAGTTCTTCTTTATATCCCAGAATATGTCCGATACCTTTCTGGCTGCCAAAGCTTTTAATGTTTTCGTTCACTCGATGTATAGTATGGAGAGCTATCATGGCGAACCAATGATACAAGAGTTGATGGAAAGAATTCGTGAGGTTATGAACGACCTGGAAATTTTTAGAGAAATATTTGAATATACGATCGATGCTGAACTTGAGGAAGAACTAGATGGTACCGTTGAAGAAGAAGAAAAAGAAGCGTAAAAAGAATTTATATTTTACGAAGGTACATGAAGATGCAATCGTAAAATACGCGAACACGGAGGATCGGGCGCTTCGATCGATGCTCTATATAGAGTATATCCAGCCCGCGTTCGATCAAATGGTAGATAAAATTGTTTATACTTATCGATTTACAACTCTACCGAATATAGATTATCTTAAAGATGATTGTAAGATATGGCTGACAACTATACTAAACAAGTATGATCCAAATAAGGGCTCTAAGGCATTTTCCTATTTTTCGGTTGTTACTAAAAACTGGTTCATTCATAAAGTAAAAAAGACACAAAAACGAAACAGAACTGAAATTTTTCTAGAAGATATGCTAGAAAAATCTGGAGAAGAACTTCCCTCTGAAGAGCCCACTTATGAGGGAGAAAGGGAAGATGTTGAATTCTGGGCATCCCTAGGCGGAGAAATTGATACTTGGGACTCTTTTATGCTTAAGGAAAATGAGAAAAAGGTATTGATGGCAGTACGAATTGTATTGGACTCGGCCGACGAAATAGAAATTTTCAATAAAAAAGCTATTTATCTATACCTACGAGAGATAACAGGACTTAATACAAAGCAGGTTGTTAACAACTTGAAAAAGTTACGAAAAAGATATAAGGTATTTAGGAATAAATGGGAAAACGGCGAAATTTAAATCTTGATGACTACATCGAGGAAACAACAACGAATATTCGTGAGGATCGGGCCATGGCTAAATCTTTGTTGATGGATGCAATCAACGATATGAGATTATCCGACGCTGCCCGAAAAGAAATGGGACCGATGGCAGCCAAGTATATAGAAAATCTGCAGCGCTCAAACGAGCAGTTGGTGCGTGTAACGGCCCTTTTGCAAAAACAATCCTCGCAACACGTAGGACTTACAGACGACGACCGAGAACAATTATTCGATTTATTAAATGAGGGAGGAAAAGATAATGGCGAAGGATGATAAAGATAAGGGAAAGAGCGGAGAAGGCGGCCTAGACTTATTGGATCTTATGTTCGGAACACTTAATTTCCTCAGAGACGACTCTATTAACGATTCAGGCGATCGCCGTCGGGGCAATCCTCTTTCGTTTTTAGTTCAAACAATGACAAAAGCCTATGGGATTGATACCACAAAAGATGTTCCGGATTGGCGAGGCATCGTACTGGATTCACATAAGGTTGATGGTGTTGTCCCGATCAATCGTTCTGAGATTTTGAATGCTTATCTTAATATCTCATTAGGCGGCAAGATCCTGAAAGCCATCAAGGGAGACAAAACCGTTTTCGCTTATAAGGTTTTTATTCCCGAATTAGAAATGCGCCCCCCGCCTGAGTCCAGCGATGACCCAATTATTGATACTTATGCTAACGTATACGATGGACGCGACACGACGCCTGAGATTCCCAAGGGTACCGTTGTAACGGTGCAGTTTGAGGATTTTAAAAATCTTTTGAATCCGCGCATTGTCGCTGCTGAAAAGAAACCACTGATTATTAAAGGACTGACCGAGTCTTCTAAAAATGTCGTCGAAGCGCTGAAAAACTTTTTTTCAGGAAGCCCAGACAAAGAGAAGGTTGAGGACAAAATGGTCGACGGAAATGAAAAGAATCGCTCTCCACTCCCACGCGCCCGTTCCAAGCCCGGCGACGAAGCGACCGCGGCACAGCAAAAGGCTGCCGACGATCTTGGGCTTGATGTTAAAGTAGTGCAAGCAATCGAAGCCGTCGAATCTGGCGGAAAACCATGTGCCGTACGTTTTGAGCCACATGTTTTTCATCGTAAGGCGAAGAAGGCCGGCAAAGCACATTTAAACAGTCAAATACCATTTACTCGTAATAGTTCTGTACCATTCTCTCGAGTCCGGGCAGAAACCAACGAAGCAGCTCTTAACCACGCCATGACGGTTCACCCTACCTTCGCTCTGGAATCGACCTCTTTTGGGTTATATCAGGTAATGGGATCGGGGTTCCCACGCTCTAGCTCCGACCCTAAGGGTGAACTAGCCCGGTTCCGAGCAGACTGCACAAACGTCTCCTATGAATTACTCGCAGGGTGGTTCCGGAAGAGTTATAATAAATCGGCCCTTCAAGCAGCGAAAGATAGAGACTGGAGAAAACTCGCGTCGAAATATAATGGGCCGGCCAACGTGGATAAATATGCCCCTCGGTTAGAAAGTGAATATCGAGCACTAGCTAGCGCAGTGCCGGAAGACAAAGACAAAGAGACGGTATAAATAGGAGTTTATTATGGGTGGTATTAAATTAGACGGAAAACCAAAAAAGTTTAAATTTGCAATAGACTTTAAGAAGCTCGGAAAGACAGAACAAAAACTATTTGATTCTCTTCCTTTGTCACAGCAGGCAGAGTTTATTGGGCTAGGACAAGGTCCGCAGATAGAATTCGACACGCCGTCTTATGTCCCAGCACCATCTGAGCACGTACTATCCAAAGGAAATGCTGGAATCGTATTGGGACAAGACCGGCCTAGTAACTTATATTCCGGCTATGGGGGGCTAAAAAATACTCATTGTGCTTCTATTGACCTCGTCGCCGGACGACTGGGCTACCGTGCGCGCTCAACAATGCCGGATGGTACAGCAGTTAATGTAGATCCAAATTTTAAGTTAGACGCTGCAAGGGTTTATATTTCACAGAAGTCCGACCCTGATGGGTACTTCGGACTAGCAGAGGGTAAATCAGGCAGTACGTCAAAAGAAGCACCTCGTAGTACAGTGGTCATGAAAGCAGATACGCTGCGCCTCGTCTCCCGCGAGAATATAAAACTAATAACCAGAACAGACGCTGAAAATTCTCAAGGTGGCGATATGGATACGGGATATACGGCTCCCTTCGGGATTGATCTTATTGCTATGAATGATGATAGTGGACTACAGCCAATGGTTAAAGGTGACAATTTAGTAAAGTTACTTAAAACGACACTAGAATCGGTTCATGATTTACGAGAGCTGTTTAAAAACTTTTTAGAGTATGACAGGACCTTAACCATGGCACTAATGAATCACACACACCAGTCCCCGTTTTTCGGGATGTCTACATCTCCTTCTTTTGTTAACCTGTTGCCGGAATCAGCAAAGGCGATCGTCAATAAACTAACAAATGTGGAACTACAGCTAAATCTTCAAATGCAAAAAATGACAACAGCTCAGCAAGAGTATCTGGAAGCTCCCGCCGGCGCTGAGACCACTGACGATGATGGAAATGGACTTTATATATTAAGCAAGTTTAACAATACAAATTAGATATGTCAACACTTCGAACACCACGCAAGTATAAAGGAAAGCCTTTTAAGATTCCGTTTTCGGTTTCAGAAAAGGGCTCGACGCGTTATAAGGTTAAGCTTCAAATAGATTCCGCCACGGCGAACTTCGGTCGCGACGAAGCGATCGAAGAAGCGCTTGATCATTATATCATTCACTACTTTCCTGAGTTTTATACTGCACTTTATAACGAGTCTGCGTTTTTGGCGGACAATAGTGGCGATGATGCGCAAGCCGGGATCGTCATGCTAGCATCGTATGCGAAGTTGAGAGACGCACTACGGCCGAAGATAAAAATAGCCACTCACTATCCTACCTCTCCTCCATCAGCTAAAGAGGTGATGGTCTTTAGCTTGAGATATGATATTTTCAAAACCCGCGATCGTTTAACTAAACGAAAATTTAATGGCGAGACAGAACAGCAACAAATGCCTTCCTTTGAGGCCAGCCTGCAATATTTCAATGGTGAAAATGGCGTCGGACCTACAGAAGCCCAGACAGAATTTCTAATTAAAAAGATGGCTACCACGTCAAAGTCCTTACAGGGCACCTTTACAAAATTTGGAAAACAACAAAAACGATCAAATGGTCCACGCGTGCCAATGCCTATGGATTTTGGATTTTTGGGCAGGTCAGTTGACAAAGTGATGTCCGCGCTAGCGGATGATTTGATGCTAAGTGTTAAAGGTGCCGGAAAGGCGTATAAGTTTAGAGAAGGTGATACGCTAACGCTTTATTTTGGACGCAGTGACCTTGGTGAATCTAGCAACAAGCTCGTCGTGGTTCCCAAGTATGCGATCACGGATATAAAATATTTAGCTGCAGATAAGTCAATTGCCGCGGAACATCTAAAAATTGGACAACTCTCCTTAGTAAAATATAATTTATCTCTAAAGGATCCGGTAGTAGCGGCCTCATTAAAAAACTATGAGTCTGTGTTAAAAATGGACAAGAGTGCCAGCAAGGGATCTCAAGCGTTTTCGGTTGATGAATTTTTTGGCAACACCTTTGGGATTGATATTTCGGAGGGACTCCCGATGGAGTGGAATACCTCTAATGATTCTACGGCGGAACAAGATGACGAAAATAATGCTTTAATAAATACAGCTGTCGATCTAGGAATCATCGATATAGCCAACACTGCGGCCCTACAAGTCAGCATAGGCGCGTATACCACAGACCAACTTGTAGCACTAAATGAAGCAGTTACTAAAAATCCGGCTTTATATCAAGAAGTTTTCAAAGGACAGGAAAAGAAAAAAGACGAAGTATCACCAGACTTTGTGGATCAAATTCAAAAGATCCTAGGCGACGGTCCCATGGCTGCTATTGACGACAATAGTCCTATTGGCTCATTTTTTAGACATTTTGGTATTAAGACCCTCGTAAAAGAAGCGCTCTTATGTCTTACCTTTGGTATGAATTTTGAAATAGCACGAATTGTGGCTATAATTGATGAAATTAAAGGTATTGCAGAGAATGGCAATATCGTGGTAGAGTTCGGCGGCTCAGTCAAGGGAGTCACAAAGCCTCAGATTTCTCTCCCCTCACTGGGGGATTTGTCTATGAGCTTCCCGATGTTTACCCTTACTGGGGATATCTGGAAGAAGATTCTAGAAATTGTTATCGAGAGCCTAGAAAAGGCGCTCCTTCAAGTAATTGCACAGCTTACTGAGTTGCTCCGTGAGCTCTGCGACTTTAATAATCCTCGCTCCCGAGATTACGGGGACACCAACATAGGCGACCTAATACCACGAGCAGCCCCTAAAGAGAAGGCAGGAGTGTCGATACCGGACATGGGCGCCCAACACGGTCCGTACGACCCCTTTAAGGGTTCAAATGTGGAAGAAGCCTCGGGAATGACCGCGCCCGAGATCTACGAGTATGTAGAGCAGCTGTCAATCATTCTAAGCTCCATGGATGTGTGTATTTTGCTTACGCAGCCATCGGCGTCAGAAGAAGACCTCGTTCAGAAAATATTAGATTTTAATTTGGCGTACGATCAGGCCCCTCAGGTCGCAGAGAACCTAAACACCTTCACGGCTATCATAGGCTTTTTCGCCGAATTAGCTAAAGTGATTGACGTAACCGATTTGTGCAATGAGATTGCCAATGAGGTGGCCACCCTCAATCAAAACAACCTGTGTCTCACTGAGAATGATATTCAATCTATTAACATGGACGACATGGACAATATTGAGACCCTTTTGGATATCTTGCAAAATGGTTTGAGGCCCGAGGTATTCAAGCCAGATCTTGAATGCCCAGAGAGTCCCAACTATATAGAGGATCCCACCTTCAGAAAATCCATTTATGAAACATTAAATACCTTAGTAGAAACAGTTGAGCTTCAGTTTAATTACTCGTCGGAGTCTATTAAAAATGTGTTATTAGATTCTAGCTTACAGAAAGCCGACATGTCCGCCGGCAGTCGAGATGCGGCCGCGGCTGCGATCGACGCGGCCGAGATTGACGATCCGCCTCTGCCCGAAGAGTGGGCGCGGAAGCCCAGCAAGATGATGATCAACGTATTAAAAGGGATAATAGAGGCTCTTGAAGATGTTGGTCCGTTAACAGACCAGATTCAAGCATGCATTAATGATAACCAGGAGATGCTTGAACTGGACACAACAATCAACATAGAGGCTATCCCCATGATTTTGGCTAAAGTTGTAGAGGGAATGGAAACTGCATTCGCTGCTGGCGGACAATTAGGAGGTCTCGTAGACACACTAGGGGATATGGCCAACTCTGTCGAAGAAGGTGATGGTGCTCCTATCCTCGTATCGCGCAAGGTGTTCAATAAACGGTTTTTGAGAGAGTTTAAAGATTATATTCTTATGAGTAAGCGAGGAGAAATGACGCCCTACGCACGATTTAGCGCTATGAATCCCACCCCCTCTATGGCCTCATCCCCGACGACTTTTAAAGCCCCTTCGAATGAGGGGGGTGGCTGGAACTTTTCAGCCGCAAGCGCGGGCACCTTCGGCGAGACTCTTACGTGGAATTTCCGCACCGCTATTACAAACCCTCGCCCCCGCGCCGCCTACACAGTCAAAGACTCTTCTGGTCAGGTTATTCTCGACGTCGACCCGGCCGCGTATGCGGCCGCTCGAGCAGCTAGTAAGTTCTCGACATCCGATGATGGATGGATTAGGTTATTCTACCCAGATTATCAATCGACTCATCAAACGTCAACGGCGTTAACGCCAACGACAAGCTTTGAATTGGATGCCCTGTTTCAAGGTACCCAAGGCGCCGGAAGCGCCTTTAGCGAAGAGCTGTCGCAGCAACAAGCAATTACGATGGATCCATTTATTGAGAGCGTAATCGCCACTCTTTGTACCGGATTCGAGCCTCCTGGCAACCTACTACGGCCGAACGATTCAAACATAGTGAAAGATTATGCAAAGCATAGGGTATTTCCAATGGCCAACGCACTTTTAACTGATTATGTGTTTGATTACTATATTAAGAATGGTATATTCGATGCAGCAACCCTCCAGTCACTTAATTTTTTCCATGATAATGAAAACTGCGCCCCTGGAGATGCATCTGATCTTTTAGATGTTGACGGTATCATCAATAAAATGCTCCGGCTGTTTGAGAATCTAGCATGCGGTAGCAAACTACCAGCACGTAAAAAAGTGCGATTGGCTCTAAAATATGGAATGTATCTTCTGTTCGTGCAAGTCCATATTGCTGAGTTCGTTATCAAGAATATATTTGTTTTCTCTGCCACTGAGATAGACGAGTTATTTGGAAAACAATTTATTGCACTGTACATGCGCGCTCAGATTGAGAGTTCATTAGCTAGTTATCTGGCACGGATAGACACATCAGTACGAGATATGTTTGTAAACGATCTTACCGAGTTATTCCAGGAGCTCAATCAAATTCAGGGAGGTATAACCGACTATGCGGGAAACGTAGTCTTTAACTCGGGGGAGGAGCTCCCCGCTGATCAAGCCACGTATAACAAAATTATTAATTATATAATTGGCGAAAGGATCACAGATTCAAAATCTGCAGTGAACAATGCCATCAAGCAAGCACACCCAAATGCAAATCCAAAGCCATTAGAAGAAATTTTCTTGCGCTCTATACCAGCGTATGAAACACTCGGAGACGGTTGGGCATCCCACGGTTCGGTCGCTGAGTGTGACCAGCATCTATTTATAACAAAGAGCTATTTCTATATCGACGAGAACGGGGCCCCCTCAAACACCGATCCCACGGACCAGGAGGCGACGGGCGCGACCGACTATATACTACGATATAACTTCTGGCTCTGCTTCTCCGATCCGGACTCTCCAATGAGCTCGTGGGCGACTCCGGGAGGAGCATCGACGAAGCTCTATTCTTTATTACCATTGTACGATCGCCGATGGTCGTACATCTACCAACCCCAATTCTTTGATCGACATCTGACGATCGAACATAACGACCCGACCCACCCCGCCAACGAGACCGACGAGACCGGTGCACCCTCCCTAGGCCCGCGGCGAGACCTTACGCAGGAAGACGTTGACTTCTTGATGAGTGTCCCAGAATATCAAGATTATTTTACAAATGTGCTTAATAAAGAAGTGATAAGCATGATTCCAATCATTGATAATTTTTATTTAACGACCAAATATTTTGATGAAATCGCCGGCACGATGAAAACGACCAAAGATGCATGTCTTAATATTGTAAAAAATACCATTGAAAGTGATGATAAATACGATAAGACTCCTGACATGAGCCGCAAAGTTGCCAATACTTTTAAGATGGACGGTGGTTTTGAAACGGCAGCCCGAGAGTTCATATTAATGATGCTTATCAAGACTCCTATCGACATCATTAAGGGGCTCCTTGAGTTAATTGATCCGCACGTTGCAATTAGCAAACTCATTAAGAATATCACCGGACAGGTCTTTAATATGATGAGTACAGTATTTGACGAGATTATTGAGTCAGCTGAACCCCTCCAGGAATTAGGGATTGATAGTGGCGAAAAACTTTTGACTATCGTCTTGTGTCTCGTGGATGTGGTAATGAAGAATCCCCCGGGTACCTCAATCTCGGGACCCATGGCCGCGAAGAAAGAGATGGAAGCCTTCTTCCCTAGGATCTCGGCCGAGGGTATTGATCTTTTGGGATCAATAATGGGAATGTTTATGATACCTCCTTCGCCTCTAGGTATCCTTTATTTACTTCTCTCACTAATTAATGTGGAGATTCCTAGTTTTGGTGCGGACACAGGAGATAACGCAGTAGTAAATTCAGAAGATTCGTCCAAGCCAACCAAGTGCTAGAGGTGTTATAAATGTCATCAGGACTATCAGTTAAATTACCATTGACAACTAGCCCTACTTTCGGGGCATATAATTTAAATACTACATTTAAAGAACTAGCGCGTCAAAACCTAAAGATGCTAATTCTTACAGTGCCCGGCGAGCGCATAATGGATCCAAGCTTCGGCGTAGGACTTAAGCGGTATTTGTTCGAGTTCAATGGTCCTGAAACCTATAGTAAGATCAGCTCCAAAATTCACCAACAGGTTAAGAAATATATACCTTATATTGCTATCACAAATCTGAATTTTCAATCACCCGAAAACGACCCAGATCAATTTCCTCACACCCTGTCACTTAGAATTTCTTTTAATATTGTTCCGTTAGCGACAGAAGCTGCTCTTGAAATTGATGTAAAGAACTAATTAATGAGATAAGAAATGCCTAAAAAATTACAACCCATTAACTATACCAGCCGCGACTTCGATTCTATTCGTAGAGATTTAGAAGATTATGCCAAAAGATATTATCCTAACACTTTTAAGGATTTTAACGAGGCTTCCTTTGGATCGTTGATGCTCGACACCGTCGCTTACATTGGTGACATACTTTCCTTTTATTTAGATTATCAAACAAACGAGAGTTTTTTAGAAACAGCCGTCGAATACGAAAATGTGGTTCGGCTCGCGCGACAGATGGGGTTCAGGCTAAACACAAACCCCTCGTCGTTTGGTGCCCTAACCTTTTACATACAAATCCCGGCGACTACTAGTGGACCTAACCTTTCGTATGCGCCAGTACTTAAAGCCGGCACAACCCTTTCTTCTCTTGGCGGAGGGCTTTATACATTATTAGAAGATGTTGATTTTGCTAAGAGTGGCAATCAAATCGTCGCCGGACTGATAGACACAACATCGGGCTCCCCCTCGACCTTCGTTATTCGTGCGACCGGCCGTGCAGTCTCGGGACGCGTCGTAGTAAAAGAGGTCACCGTAGGAGAATTCCAGAGGTTTACTCGAGTCCAGTTAGAGACTAGTAACGTGGCAGAAGTGATTTCGGTTGTTGATACTGAAGGTCACGAATACTACGAGGTAGATAATCTATCTCAAAATATAATTTACAAAGCCATACGAAACACAAACACGTCTACCAACGGAACGGTAGGAAACATTTTAAAAGCAACCCCGGTTGCCCGAAGATTTACTGTAGAAAGAAACAGCGGCGAGACATATCTACAATTTGGGTATGGTTCGGACTCAGAACTTCTGTCTAATTCGGTGGTTGATCCTGCAGACGTTATTATGGACCTGTCCGGACGCACATATATTACTGATCGGGACTTTGACCCTACAAACTTGATCAGTAGTGATAAATTTGGTATTGCTCCTTCTAATACTACTCTAATTATCAATTACCGTGTGAACACATTAGAAGATGTTAACGCCGCCGTCGCCACCATCACTCGGCCAGAGAATCCTATTTTTAGATTCACCGACCAGGGCTCTCTATCAATTGGGCTTCGAAACACTACAAAAAATTCATTAGAAGTTATCAACGAGGAACAATTTGTAGGAGATATCACGCTTCCAAATTCTGATGAAATTAAGCAACGCGTCTTCGGCTATTATGCTACACAAAATCGTGCTGTCACCATTCAAGATTATCAAGCAATCGCGTATGGCATGCCGAACAAGTTTGGCTCGATAAAGCGCGTAGCTGTGATTAGAGATTTTGATGAGTTTAAAAGAAACATAAATCTTTATGTACTTTCTGAGGATACCAGTGGTAAGTTCACACCGGCCAACGCAACTCTTAAAAATAATTTAAAGAATTGGCTTTTACAATATAAAATGATTAATGATACTGTTGATATTTTAGATGCTGTTATTGCTAATTTTGGTATCAATTACGTGGTCAGCTTAGACATGGACGCCAACCGATATACTGTAATAAGTAAAGCAAATGCGGCGATCGCTGCATATCTTCGTAAAAATATTTATGATATTGGTGAAGAGATAATCATTGCTGATTTCTATAAAATTTTACAAAAGGTAGAAGGGGTTATAGATGTGGCCGACTTAGAGATCGTCGGAAAAACCGGTGCCTCTTATTCAGATCTTGATTATAACTTTGACAACGCCCTCGCGGTGAATGGGCGCCGTATTCTTGCTGAAAAAAATGTTGTCTTCGAACTGAAGTTCCCGAATATAGACATTAAGGGAGCAGTCCAATAATGGGCATCTTCCGGTACACAGCTAGCGCCGACAATACCATTACAAATGCGTATACGTCCAATCTACTTGAATCTGGCCGCGGCTCAGGCTCTAATATGGGTTATGCCGATGCTTTAGAGGTGTTTTCTCTTTATGGTCAAGCCACTTCATCGGCTGGGCAAAGCCAGGAGCTTTCCCGGGTCATAATTAATTTTTCTACCACATCTATCGCTGCAGATAGAACTGCCGGAAAGATTCCAGCTTCCGGCAGTGTGTCATTTTATTTACGAATGTTTAACGCGCGCACCCCGTTCACGCTCCCACAAGACTTTACATTAGTGGTTGCTCCAGTTTCTCGTTCGTGGGCTGAAGGCACCGGACTCGATATGGATGAATACAAGGATACTGGAAAGTCTAACTGGATGTCGTCCAGTACAACTACGGCATGGACTAACGTCGGCGGCGACTATCGTACTGGATCTAATTATAATGTAACTTTTGCACAAGGCTACGAGGACATGTCCTTGGATGTCACTGAACTAATGGAAAGGTGGCTCGCGAGCGAATTTACAAATTATGGTTTCGGTGTACGTCTTACTGCCAGCCAAGAAGCCTATTATTCCGGATCCACGGGGGTCGACAGCGGAAGTATCCTCCAAAACACAGTTGGTGCCACAGAATCTTATTACACCAAGAAGTTTTTTGCCCGATCAACTGAGTTTTTCTATAAGAGACCAGTTATTGAAGCAAGGTGGGATTCGCGAATTAGCGATGATAGGGAAAATTTTTATTACTCTAGTTCTTTGGCCCCAGCGCTCGATAACTTAAACACACTTTACTTTTATAACTATGTGCGAGGAAGGCTCGTTAATATCCCACAGGTGGGCACCGGGGAGATACTTGTTTCATTTTATTCTAGTTCAAACTCTGCGCCCTCCGGAACTGTTCTTAAGCTATCTAAAGGAGGCGGGACAGTAGCCGCCCTAGACACGAACGCGACCGGCGGATATGTAAGCACCGGTATTTATTCGTGTTCAGTTGCTTTGACGGCAGCCTCAACCCCCTTTGCATTAGTACATGATGTTTGGCATAGCGGTACTGTCCAGTATTACACGGGTTCGATATATCCTGAACTGATGCCAACATATGATTCTGCGCCTACTTTTGAAAGGGTTACTTCATGTAAAAACCTTCAAAAGAAGTACTCAGGCACCGACACCGCTCGCTTTAGATTTTTTGTGAGAAACAAAAACTGGAGCCCAACTGTGTATACGGTTTCGACCACCAACAATCCAACTGACATTATACCAAGCGCTTCATATGCGATCTATAGAATAACCGATAATTATGGTGCGATTCCATATGGGACAGGCTCAGACTTGAGTACGTATTTATCCTATGATAAGGAGGGGAATTACTTTGACTTAGATATGTCTTTGTTAGAACGAGACTACATGTATGAAATTCGACTAGCATATTATAACGACAGCATTGGTTCATGGCAGGAACAGTCACAGACCTTTAAGTTTAGGGTTGAAGAATAATTAAGATATGAGTATTAAGAAATATTTTGAAAATGTTTCAAATATTAAAGCTCTCTCCGGTAAGACTTCCCATGATATAGGCGGACAAGTTGAGTCAGCAGAATATCATGAGCAGGACATTATCAATGAGGAGAGGTTTATTCCGGATGTGGACTTCACAAAACCGGAGAATTTCGCTCGGTATGGGTCCGCCGAAGAGTATTATTCAACTGCAATCACTAGAATTTATGAGACCTATCCTTATGACGGTTCTCTAAAAGAGCGATTAGAGTGGCAAAATAAGTCAACTTATCTAGACCTCTATATTTACGATGACAGATACCCGCGCACGAACGGTTACATTATTTTTTCATCGGCTTCTTGGGGCACACAGCAAAGCACCACCGATGGCTACGGACTATCAGATACTCTTGAATATATTTCTTTCGAGGGCGGACCGAATAAAAATCCAAACGGACTAACTCCGTCGAGTGTTGAGTTTACGGGCTCAAACTATTATGAAACCGCGATGAATCGCAAGTCTAATCTTCAGTTAGACCTTGCTTCTGAGGGGGCGTCAGTAGAATTTTGGATGAAGAAGGATGCCTTTGATACAACCAAGACTCAAAAAGAAGTTATTTTTGACCTTTGGAACGGCAAAGGTTATGCAGCACCGGACTATGCTCGCCTTACAGTTGAGTTAACCAGCTCTACTGGTCACGCCATCGCCGGCGCAGACCCATTCCGGCTCACGATATATTCTGGCGCGCTTGGGTTCCAAACAGCATCAGTCTGTTCCTCAAATTTCACTACGGCTTCTGTTACCGATGGAAAGTGGCACCACTACGCGTTCACGCTCAAGTCGGCATCGGCCGGCGTACAGAGTCGCTTTTATGTTGATGGTGAGCTAGAGAACGAGGCTACTATCCAGACAACCGGCAGTGTCCCCCCCGGCGGCGCTGCAGGTATTAATGATATAGACTTTTATGGTATGCGTGCCACCATTGGCGCGCTGGCAACAAATCCGTCTGCGTCCACTGCGGCCACCGGCTCTGGTAAGTTATCTGCATCTCTTGATGAGTTCCGCTATTGGAAGACACAGAGAACAGGCGAACAGATTGGTCGGTTCTGGTTTACACAAGTTGGCGGCGGCGTAAACACCGACCCAACTCCGTTTATTACTACTAAAGAAACAGCCAATACTGATTTGGGAGTTTATTATAAATTTAACGAAGGAATCACCGGTCAGGCTAGTACAGATAGCACAGTCCTCGACTACTCGGGACGCCTTTCTAATGGTGCCTGGACCGGCTATACAAGTGGGGCCCGCAACACGGGGTCAGCTATCGTCCTCTCTACTGCCGCTATTAAGGAATTTAAAGATCCGATTATTTATCCCTTCCATCCGAGGGTACATGAATTACTTGGCGCGATGCGCTCAAGCGGCTCCTCATATGATGTTAACAATAATGCCTCGATTTATAATTCAATCCCCAGCTGGATTATCGATGACGACTCCGAGGGCTCCGGCGATGTTAAAAAGCTGACACAAATTCTATCAAGTTACTTCGACACACTGCACATGCAGATTGATAATCTGACCAGGCTGAAAGATATTTCATACATCAGTGGTAGCAACAAGCCACTACCCTTCTCAGAGAAGCTCTTAACCTCATACGGCTTTATTGCTCCGGAGCTTTTCCTTGATGCAGATATCCTTGAAAAACTTGCTGATAGAAGTGAAGACAAGGTTTACGAAAAATCTCTCGAAGAGATTAAAAACATCATTTATCAGAACATTTATAACAACTTAAGTTATATCTATAAATCCAAGGGGACCGAAAAAGGGTTTAGGAATCTTATCCGCTGCTTTGGAATTGATGACGAGCTTATCAAAATCAATATGTATGCTGATGGGATTGAATACAACCTTGATAATGATCGTAGAAATATAATAGTTACAGATCGTTATATTAACTTTAATACCGCTAATAACAAGTTTGGCTCGGTGTTCAACTATCAGGACCACACTAATTCGGTTGGGTTTATCACATCTAGCACCTCTTTGTCTGATGGACACTCTTTTACTTTAGAAACAGAGTTGCTGCTGCCACTTAAGCCTTTAGACTCTAGCGCTACCTATATCGACACGAACGTGATCAGCTCTTCACTGTTCGGCGCCCACGGAGTCGTCTCCGATGCTGGGCTTAATCAGACGGGCTGGCCGACAGGAAAGATGTCAGACGCCGTTAACTTCCAAGTATACGCCGTCCGCGACGAACTAGGGTCTACCAATGCTAGATTCGTTTTGACGGGCTCTACGGGCGGCTACGTGCCTTCTCTGAAGAGTCCTCTTTATGAGAATGTATACTCGAACACTAAGTGGAACCTATCAGTCCGAGTTCGCCCAGAAAACTATCCTTTGGCCAATTTCGCTAGCGCCTCTAATAATGGAAACTTTGTGGTCGAACTTCACGGTGTGCAAGCAGAATCCGGCGAGATCCTTCAGGAATTTACGCTTTCGGGCACTGTTACAAACCCCACTGGCTCCTTCATCACCGGCAGCAAGCGCGCATACGTCGGAGCCCACCGTACCGACTTCACCTCTTCAATATTGGCGACGTCCGATGTAAAAGTAAATGCATGCCGGTACTGGCTAGACTATCTTGATGATGAAACCCTTAAAGGACACGTTCTGGATACCGAGAATCATGGTAATCTGTTAACCCATCAGTATGCGTATGGGTTCAATCCTTCTGCTTCTAATGGCGACATTACAAAATTTGACACTTTGGTCTTCAACTGGGAATTTTTAAATAACACCGGATCAGATGCGTCTGGCCAATTTACAGTTGAAGATATAAGTTCAGGATCCGCGGACTTTACTCGTTTTGGCTCATTAGGAAAAATTCTTAATCGACAGTATACGGCTTTGGGTTATGATTTTGCAACGTCTTCGGTAAGCCCTATTGATAAAGATTTTGTAGTTTCTTCAAAGTTGAATCTTCCCGAAAATATTCAATCCACAGACATGGTAAAAGTCTTATCGACACAAGAGCAAGATGTTTTTACGAATGATTCTCGCCCAATTAACTATTATTTTGCTTTCGAGAAGAGCATGTATCAGGTGGTATCCGAAGAAATAATCAATTATTTCGCTAACTTAAAGGATTTTCATAATCTTATTGGCGACCCGGTTAATCTCTATCGACCCGAATATAAGTCCTTGAAGTTCCTAAGACAAAAGTTTTTTGAAAAGGTTGCTAACCAGCGCTTAGATTTTGATAAATTTTATGAGTTCTACAAGTGGTTTGATTCATCACTTTCTGCTATGCTTGCTCAGCTTGTACCCGCCACTGCGGATTTTTCGGATAGCGTACGTACAATTATAGAAGACCATGTTCTAGAGCGTTCAAAGAATCGTCGCATCTTCCCGTTCCTAGAGAGAAAAGGCGCAACAGACATTACTGCCTCAGTTGAGGGGGGCGGCGACGCTAATGCCTCGCTTGCGCCAGAGAGCCCACCCGGATCTGGGTTCTTTACAAATACTGCATTCACCAAGCGACAAATAGGTTCGTCCAACACCCTCCAGATTAACCCATGGAAACATATTCACGCGCCTGTTCGATCACAGGGTAACTCCGACGCGCTTGAAAAAGACAACATTTACTGGTGGCGTTATGAGGCAGAGCGTGATGTTCTACCTTTGAATCGCTCCCACGCTGGTACCAGCTCGACAGGTGCGACCAGTGCTCGCACGGATCTTCTTCGGGCTATTCGACAATCCTATAATAGACGCGTCGGCTCGCCGGCAAAGTTCTCAGTTGAGGGAGCAGTCACATTTGGCGGTGTTGCACGACACCAGAGCAATCAGCCTAACTACGTTTTCCGAGAAGTCGCGCCCCTCCCAGGCGCCTCAGGTTCGCTCACAAATATACTGGTAACCCAGAAAGCAGATGTTGAGGAATTAATCTCATCCTCCTCGGACGTGTATTACCCGAGTACGAAGCAACGCTTAGGGTTTAAAATGAACCCCGATATCAACACTGATACACCAAACGATCGTACACTCGACGGAAACGTCTATGCACCTTTCAGTCTGTATAGTTCATCGGTTACCGACGGCTATGCTTCGAGAGTTGCTAGTTCGTTCATGGCGGGCGTGGAGATTACCAACCTTCATCATGATTATGTGAAGAGTCACGATATTCCAATGCAGGGTCCATTTACAGAAAAGTTTGTAGGTGGGCGCTTCTACCGGCACACGCCATTGAACAGGACAGGTTCAAACGGGACCGGACGACTACTGGATAACGATTTCTCTCGTGGAGAAGCTTTCCGCATTCAACTTGCTGGGGTGTCCTCTACTGATGGCGGCAACTTCTCTAACTCGCTCGCTATCATACCAGCCGACTCGTCGGGCTCTGCAACCACACGCGACTTCCCAACTGCAGTACGATTCCGTGATGAAACAGCAAAACGACCCGTAAACATTAAGAACATTTTGATGACAACAGCATCATTGGATGTAAAGCTGTCGGGTACCATTATGCATAGTGGTATAGGAAACTATCAGAAGAACTATCAGGTTGTTCAATCTGCCGGCCGAACGAGTAATGATCCATTTTTTAAAGATCAATCTTTCAATTTTGCGGAATTCCCCGAGACTCTGGCGACACGAGGCCGGTTCCCGCTTTTTGAGCCCGAACCTGTCGTCGCCAAGTCGATATTATTCGACGATAGTTTGGAGACTCGCGTCTACGACACCGAAGATTCCGCCTGGGAGGGTGCGCTAAGTGATGTGTCCACCGACGGCCTTACTATTTCCTTCTGGTTCAATTATACGGGTTCCCCTTTATCTACCCCGCGACTGGTTAATCTGGGAACCATCCAATCTGGAATCTTCAAGTTCGATGGATTCAGCATGCGGTTATACTTCGCTGACCCTAATTGGGTTCTTTATGCCAACCTCCGTGACCCCACCGCCGCGGCATCCTACGCACAAGGCACCACAGGTCTTGCGGCGGACACCTGGTATCATGCTATTATAGAGTTCCCCGCGGGAGCCCTCGACGGTTCCGATTCGGCGATACCGGCGATCTATCTTAATAACTCACTCGAAGCTTTAGCTAATTCGGATGGCGCCGCCGACTGGAGTACTCTCGATGCGCTCGACACCGGCATCAGCCTCGGTGATCACGGCGTGCTCAGCGACCCTTATAATGGCTATTTATGCGACGTGGCTATTATTAACAAAAGCATAAATTCGGCCGAGCGCGCTTTGCTTTATAATGATGGAAAGAGAACAAATATTGCTCTAGACGGCCTCAACGCCAATCTTGTGGCATACTATCGCCTAGGCAATAAGAGCGTACAGGGGAATGCTGATTCAACCACCGGGGATATCTATAATTCAGTAATTGACAACGACATTCCCAACGCAACACCGGACAACTTTACGAACACCGCTACCAACGGAATCAAGGGACAATCCCCCAGCACGATCGTGCTGGCGACCGACTGGCCGGCCCTCATTGTTGGTCCATTACAAAAGCCAACTGCAAACCCTGGCGGCAACCTTAATTACGCTCTCCCTGCTCGTACGGGCTCGGATTCCAACGAGACAATTTTTGTAAATCGCTTTGCGGGAAGCGGCTATGAGGTCATGTCCCTAGGTTATATGGATCCCGCGCACGAAGAGCTCTCAGTCTACAACGCATCGCCATATCACAACCTTGCAATTATTGATTATGGGCTCTCTGGCTCCGCGGTTGCAGATCCGCTAGCCGCACGGACGATTACGGTTGTCGACCAGATTGATAAAAACCGGGGACTCGACCAGCGCGCCACATTACATTGTGGTCCTTTTGGCTCCGATGCTGCGTACGGTTCGGTGCCATCAGCGACGTATGTGACGGTTCCATCGTGGCACAAGACAAACAGAAATGTCAAATATCGGATCGTTGATTCATATGGACAGGGATTTGTAACAAGTAGCAACTATGATAATCTTTACGTCCAGCACCAGATTCCGCAATCAGACATGCAATATTCTTGGATTAGTGCTTCGGCGCGAGGAAATATACAGGTATGGGGACTTAGTCCAGAAACTTGCACCAGCGCTTCAGTATTACGAACAGTTAGTGGTTCTGGGCGAATCGTCGGATTCGGCGAAAACGGCCTCCAGCTGAATTCTTCTTCTTATTACCCAGGCACCAGTTCTGGTGGGCAGCCTTATACACTGGAGAATGGTAGGGGTACGCCCATATCCTTTGCGAATTGCAACCTTGAGGGCCCAGTAGCCGCCCGGCCGATAGACATGGGGCAGCACATCCTACATCGACCCCAAGGCGCCTTCAACCGCCGGTCTTTTTATATGTCCGGGACCCTCGACTCCAGACAGGGATCATGGATCCATGTAGGGACCGCTGGCCACTGGAATAACATCATTGGTGGATCTGGTGCTGACGCAAAGCCGTTTACAATTGCCTTCTGGATGAGACCCAAGTTTAATATGGGAGTGTCTGGTCGAGTTTATGATTTTGCTGGAGAGTTGCATGCCCTTGTGACACCACTCCCGGCCGGCGGCGCGATCGAGGAAGTTTGTGACTTTAGTTGGACCAGATATGGTGTTACATCCAATGGTACACTGAAGTCGTCAATGCAAATGATGTGGGGAGAATGGTACCACTGCATTATGACATTCGACGGAGGAGACCCAGACGGCGATATTACTCAAACCAGTCAGCGCACCTACATCAATGGAAAGGCAGATAGCTACTACTCCACTTATCTGGACAATCCCAGAGCCTTCTCCGGCAGAAGTTGTTATTTTGGTAACAGCTCCGGAGCACCAGACGACGGCTCGGGTGACGGTAGAAACTTCTACGGCGACCTTGATGAGATTATGATCTTTGCCTCTTCTGTTAATGATGTCCAAGCCGAGATTTTGTTCAATCACTATACTCCCGCCGATCCTTATGTATTAGAGATAGACAATCCAGAGATTAAGGAGACAGTCCAATCTATGGTCATGTGGTGGCGTGGCGATCGCGATGTCGGCGTCTATGGTCACGTTAATGACGCCCCAGCCGCCGGCGAAATCAGCGGCGCCGTAATTCATGATCACTCGGGTAATGGCAACGACGGAGTAATTGGACTTGGTTCAACCGCCAAAGCCTCGAACCCCCAGAATTACTTCCGACTTACTTCATCAGTCCCGGCCAATGCTGCGGGCTATTCTTTTAATGCAATGCTTCTCAATCAGAATGGCCCTTATGGTTGGCCAACCTGGAAACAGATTCGAGCAGGGGAGAATCCAATAGCGCGGCAGATGCGTAAGCAAAACTTGATTGGGTCTGTGTTACCTCCTTCCACCGTTATCGACGATTCCGCGCTAGGCGCATATCAATCCCTCAGCCCGAATGAGTTTGCTGACTATTATGAATCACCCATAAGCGATGCAAATCTGCCGATCAATTTTATTTTCGAGGACAATACAGAAAATGCTGACTCAGCTAATAACATGCAGGTTACAGTACCCTACGCTAATCAACTAGAATACTTTTCTCATAACGGATTAAACAATCTTCTAAATCTTAAGATAGACACCACTCGTCGCCGAGCATACAATTCAGTTTTAGACTATGCTGTACAAAGTAACCTAAGCTTGGTGGCGAACTATGCACAGAGGGTGTATCCATCTGAAAAAAATGCTTACAGGTCGACCATCCGCGGCCGCCAAGATTATAACATTTCAACCATTTGGTTTGATAATAGATCCACCCGAACCTTCGAGACACTTGAAAGCGCAGCTTCCTGCTCTATGGGCTATCGACGCGTCCTTTCTCAAAGTATGTGGCCGCTGGATGGGCACAACAACTTTAAAACCACTTCTTCAATGGCGTACCCTTACCATAATGATGGAGCGGGCGAGATGCTGGCTAGTTATACCTGTTTCACTGGATCAACCGACGACCCAATGCGTGTTTCTCGATCATCATCAGCGGAGGCCAATGCCGATATTAGCGCCTTCCCGAATCAATATGCCGGACCAATGTATGCACAAAAGATTTATGGTGGAAAGACTCTTGTTGATGATTTTCCCATTTTGGCCGGAGACGCTGAATGGTTGGTCGCAGAACAAGCCGGCAAAGCTCCATATCAAGATTACAAGACGTATGAGAATCACATTCGCGAAGTAGGCAAAGATCACTCAATAATTCCAGAGTTTAGAATCTCTGAACATATGGAAACATATGTTGATGGGGAAGAAAACAATTTCTTGACAGAGATTGATGGCTTATTCGAGATCACCGGCGCAGCTTATAGTAGCAGTGCAGAAGAACCGTTCTTTAAAACTTATTCAAACGGAGACTTTCTCAAGTACTTTAAGGTTATAGATGATGACCTATTTGGCAAGAGACCGGCGCCTCTTACTATTGTGAGAGACAAGATTACATTAAGTTGTGACGGCCTGATTAAGTTTTTGCCGTATAAGGGGTTCACGCCGGCCGAACGCACGGTTGAACTGGCGCGCCTCTTTTCTGCATCTTATGCTCCATCAGTATACCAAAAAACTACTGATCCCACTGTCGATGAGTTCGGTCTTGCGGTGGGCAGTTCCGGCGTTGATGCCAAAAAGAGATTTAGAATTTTGATGGACCCCCTCTTTTCTCCTGGCATTCTTTATAATACTGTCAAGTCAGGTATAGCGATGTCTAACTTTATCATTTGTCACACCGCATCGACAGTCGCCGCCTATCCCATGCAGTCTGGTTCAATGATAAGCTACCACGTTACTGCCTCAGACCGACCGAAAGGTGGTGTGAAGTTTGAAGAGGGCTACCTCTATATGGGTAATATCATGTCAGTTGGCCGTATGTCCGAGCTGCCGCCGCTCGGTATGGGCGTAGCCACCGACGTGGAGCGGCCCAATTCTTGTGGCTATAATATGCAAAAAGTTCCGTTTGAAGCGCTGTATAACCCAGAGGCTTTCTTTAATAGCTCGGTGCTTACTGGTCTATCTCCGGGCTCCGGCACAATTGGGCCCGCACAACTTTTTACCCCCGAAGCTACTTCTGGAAGGAGCGGCGGACCGTTTATATACGATCGAAATCCTTCTTCATCCGTTGCACATGTTCCATCTTTCCTGACCAGCTCGTTGTATGTGAATGGCGGATCCGGCCCGGAGTTACAATATCCTCAGGGAAATGCTTATTTTAAGATGAAAGAGCTACAGGGGAGCGCTCTATATAGGATGGCCATTGACAACTTTTTATGTGAGACAAGCCACCTTTATTCAAATGGGTTTGCCAATTTCCAATCAAAACGAGAAGAAAATTTCTCCTCTGTTGTATCTGGAAGCATCTATACAATGCAAGTTAGGCTGTTCAGAACTGCTCAAACCGGCTCGGTGCTAGACGGTTACCACCCGTTTCCCAGAAACGAGGGCATACAGCGCGGCCGGACAATACCAGACAGAAAGAGGTTTACGATGTATTCTAGAGAGTCTGCCTTCGGACCGCCAGTCTTCGGACACGCAGCTGACCGATCCGCCGCGTCGCCGAGTTTTGCACACTGTTCTCCTCCCTATTATAATCATCCAGCTGCAGCTTTACTAACTTACAGTGCATCTGTCGGCGGCATCCCAACACTACAGGATATTTACGATAATCTAACGATTGAACTCAGCCAGCAGCAAGGTGATCCTGGATATCTGGAACCCGCTGCGGCTCCGGCCATGGCGATTAATAGTTGTCTCAATTTAACAGAACGCCTCTTATCGGTCCCCGAAGGAACACAGGTACAAAAGAGTAGTTGGGTGATACAAAGCAAGTTTGAAACTCCTGTAATAAACTTTGCGCAGGTAAGCGCCTCGAGTCCTCCAAGCGGCACAATGACTGCTGGTGATGATGCTAGTCTCATTACAACAAAAGGGATGTGGCATCAGTATGGAACCGTCCCCTCAGCATCGGACAATGGAATCTTTATCGACATACAAGACCTTCCCATTAGTTATAACCGCGACATACCCGGGTATACACCTTCAACCTCAGAGTCCTTGGCAAACGTGGTAGGGTTTACAACTGGCGCGCCAACACGCATCGGGAGAGTCCCAGATGAGCATAAATTTGAAGAAGCTATTGTGGCAGTGCCGTTCAAAACAGTAGAGAATCAACGGCAGTTCTTTGCTCTGAATGTTGTAACCGAGGCATCAAATACATATCAGAATATTTTGGGTGCAATGGATAAATATGTCTTCCCTCCCAAGATGGACTTTATACGACATCCGAATTTTGTTACTCCTATATTAATGTACATTTTTGAATTTGAAGCGAAACTCACGAAAAAAGATTTGACGGACATGTGGCAGAATCTTATGCCTTCCATCGCCACCAAATTCGAACAAAAGAAGGTTGTGGTAGAAGACAAAGAACTGGTCGACCTTCTTGCCAACAATACTGAAGATGTGAGATGGATGGTATTTAAAGTCAAGAGACGCGCCAAGAAGAACTTCGAGAGGTTCAGAAGAAGCATGCTTACGAGTGATCTCACAGGCTACGAGAGCGACCCAATCGGTCCGCACTCCTACAACTGGCCCTACGATTATTTCTCCTTGGTTGAATTGGCAAAAATTGATGAAGGGGTACAATATAAGTCCGCGGACATGATTAACCAGATTGATACAAACGAAGCCGGCTCCGGAGGATCCGGTACGACCACAGGCGGAGGTGCGACAAGCGGTACACCAACAGGCGGTGGCGCTACAGCTGCAGCTGTCGGCGGCGCTACAGCTACAGGAGGCGGCGCTACAGCTACAGGCGGCGGCGCTACAGCTAAAGGAGGCGGCGCTACAGCTAAAGGAGGCGGCGCTACAGCTAAAGGAGGCGGCCGCCCTGCAGGAGGCGCCGCCGCTGCAGTAGTTGCTGCCCCACCGTACAGCCCGAAGCCGGCCCCACCATCTCCTACACCAAGGCCCAGGTTCGTCTGGTCCGAATCGACACCGCCAGGGTCAAAAGGAGGCAATAAAAAATAATGGAATTTTTAGATAAAAAAGAAGAAGTATTTGAATTTCAATTAACAGAGTATGGGAAGTATCTTCTTTCTATTGGAAAATTGAAGCCGGAATATTACGCCTTTTTTGATGATGATATCTTATATGATACTAGCGGTTCCGGCTATACCGAAAGTCAGAACGCAACGCGAGGGAGAATTCAAGAGGACACTCCCGCATTAAAGGCAACGATGACAAGAACTAGTGCAGAAACCCGCGTCACACAGTTTATAAATAATTTAGAAGGACCAATTGGAAGTAGTAATTCTGATCCAATTAATCGGACAGCTTATTTTAGACAACCTGTCTTTGAAGACAAGGGAAAGATTAATGCCCATGCTATCGGCCGATCATCGCTTAATACTCAGTACAATCCATCGTGGAATGCGACAATCCTTTCGAGTGCAGAGTTAAGTTCATCGCAGGATTATATAGATACATCAGATTATGTCGAGCACATACCCCAATTGAATATTACGCTAGATTATTACACTTTTTTTAAGTCGGGGGACTTAACAGACAATTCAATAACAGCACATCTACAATCAGCAACGGGACAAGAAACGAACATTTTTTTGGCTTTAAACGAAGATTATCTTTTGATGGAGGTTCTAGAAGAAAATACTGATTTTGAAAAAGAGAATTTTGATATCGAGATTTATCATTCTTCCTCTGCGCCAATCGGAACAGGCTCTTTTGTGCAACTAGCATACACTCCCGAAGGTGGCAATTACTTTGTCTTTCCCCGCGAAATTAATAATAGCCTTAATGCTCCTGGCAATGTAGAGTATTATTTTAATGTTTTGGTAGACAAAGAAATACCCTACGAAATCATCCAAGAACTAAATATAACAGAGAAGGCACTGTCTACAAATGCCCCCAGAATGAAGTTGAACCGGGATTTATATACAACTGCCGAAGAGGAGCCCTGCTAAATGTCTACGCCTGTCGCAGAGGGACCCTACAAAGGAGTCCTTCCCTTTCTGAGCATAGAGGGAATCAGTATTAGCCCAACAGAACTTCGTCTGGTTTTATCCAACGAGATAATCAGAACTACTGAAGCTTCAAGAACAATTGATTTTGGGAATTTTGTATTTTTTTCGTCCGGAAAATCAATTATTGAAAATTTATATGTAGACGACGTCGCGCTTAAGGAAAAGATTTTAAGAGAGCAACACAATATTCGGCACTTTTCGCTGGACTCTAGAGCTGATTTCAGATATAAAACCTACATTGATAAGAGCCACGATCTGAATGTAGCACATCAGACATATATCCATAGGCATTTCATGGATTTGGATGCTAATAATACTAACGATCTTTATGTTTTGGTGGTGTCTTTCTCAGAGGATTCTAATAATAATATTACTATTGGAAGTGTCTTAAAAGAAACACTCTTAATAAGCGGCCGCCCCCCTCTGGAGAGCGATTTGTATACTTTGACTGATACTGTTAACTTTTATGGGGAGAAAGACTCAATTTGGCCGGCCTCGGTGCATATCGGCGCCGTACCAAAGGGAGGATCAGTCTATGAGACCACCATGGCCGGCCGAACCCACATATCCTCCCCTCATCCTGCACTGTTAAGTGAAAAAGTTATTAATGTGAAGTCTAAGGACCTGCGCATATTGGAGCTTGCCGGCGCAGCAATCCCAGCGATCATCCCTCCGGTTTCTAGCCTTCTTTCCACCGGGCAGGCCGATATAGACACCGTGAACGCAGCTTTGAGTACAATTACGGGTCCTTTGGGATACTTTTCGCCGCTTCATTTATCTAGAGACCGCGATGGTATTGTTTATGGTTATTTTGGTTTTGATTTAATTGATTACTTCAAAGATAATTCATTATTTGGAAGATATATTCAGAACCCCGAAGCGCTAGCGGCTTGTATAAAAGTGGTGGACATTAAGATTAGTCGTGTTACAACCAAGAAATTAGATATTAGAAGCAACAAGCTCACAGCCCGCGGAACCAAAACGGGGCTGTGTAAAATAAAAACATCTGGTGCTGATTATCCCTTTATTCCTGTTGGGTCCTTAAACGATGATGTTCAAATAATTAAAAAGTTTAACAATGGAGAAATAATCGGGATAGCATTTAGGGACGATGGCGCAGCTCAATATGCCGCCGGCGGACTAGAATATTATGCTCAAGTTATATTGGCTGATAACACAAAAGACGTTTTTAAAGCCATATCCGATATAATTCAGCGCGGTGTCACGAGGTGCAATCTAGACCCCACTGAGTGTGGAAATCTGGTGGGGACTTATATGGCCAGCATTAAATTTATAAATGGGATATCCGCCTACGGCAGCTTTACTCCAAAAGAATGGCAAAAGGTTCTGTTGATTTTAACTTCTGACTTTTCACCCGAATCTCGTGGACACATAATTAATGCCTTGATACGAGGGTATGGACTGGCACTTGAAGCTATTCTTAATACCAACAATGCGACTACTAAATCAGCCGTGGCCACTTTTGATAGCTCCATATCCAATGTCGACCCCCCGTTGCCTTTGGAAGCCAGTGTACAATTAAATGGCGGACTAGAGGTTAATAATCCGAATAATGTCGGTCTCAACTATATCGACGATTATCTTAGTAATACTGGGGGGGTGATCCCCGCGATTACTTATCAAATAATGCAACAGAGAATTACGGCCGAAGAAGAAAAGTTCCCCTCATCCACCGAAAATGCAGAAACTACGAATTCATATGGATATCTTTCACCAACCTCCGTCGCCCTCGGCTCAAATCCGCCGATTGACACTACTAGTCAAAATATTGATATGGGGGGACAAGAAGCGCTCTTCGCTGCCAGCTCACAGACAATTGATCTAACTCCAACTAGTCAAGCTAATGCCAACGCGGCAGTCATAAGTTCAATGGGAATCTCGATCTCAGCTCTCCCAGTAAGCCTAAATAGATTAGTTGCCGCGGCATCTCTGGTGACGCCCGAATCCATCGCGTCATCAGAAATTATGGGCGACAACGCGTCGTTTAATCTCGACAGCCCCTCTCAAGATAGCGGCGGCTCAAACGAAAGCGTTATCAATGTGCACCAGACACAACATGGCGCGTTCACCGCGTATGGGGGAAATCTTGCTAATCAGCTTCTGGGAGAGGAATTTAATGGGTTCAATTTGCCGACACCCCCCACTCCTGCTAGTTCACCACAAGCTTTGGCCACAGCCTCCCCGAACCTTGCCGCGCTTTCTAATGATACAGCCCCGCCACCCCCGGTTCCTACGGTGCTCACTTTTGGATCCTTAGTGAGGGTGGAGTATCTTTCTTCGTATGTACCACAGGGTGGAATTGGCGCCGAGAATTGGTCGATTTTGACAGATGTCGTTTTTAATCAAGCACAATCAAACAGTGAGATGTTAATATGTCGCCTTGTTAAAATAGAAGAAGGACAAAATAGTACAGAAAATACTATCTTTACTCCTCTTTCGACTCTTTTTATTATAGGACCGCTGGGCAACATAAGCATCGATGGTAATTATGGTCCGCTTTTACGGAGTTATCTAATCGAACCAGAAGCCTACCTGTCTGAATTTAATTCCTTAAGGAATGCATATGGCAAAGAAGTTCTATATTCTCAAACTGTTCCCATGGGCATAGCAACGTCAGGACCCCCAGCAACAGCCCCACCGCCTGCCGTGGTCTTGCAGCCTAATCAAACAATTCCGATGGCCACACACTTATTTCTTTCATCGGGACTACAGGACAAATAAAAAATGCCAATAGCTTATAAAGATTATCAAGATAAAATCACGATGGTAAACTCAAATTTAGTGGGACTAAAAGAGAGAAACAAGAACAATCCTCCTGCCAACGCAACGGACGGTCAAATTTTTCATCCGGCGACTAAAAATGATTGGGGAACCATCGATCGTATCCGCGGTTGCTTGGGGAGATATAAGGCAATTTACACTAGTGCCGGCTATGCCAATCATAATGTTGATGCAAAACTTCTTATAAATTATTCTTCTTACGCGCAACAATTAAAAAATGGCGCCCCCTCCAACACCGGCGCCCACGACACAGAGGTGGGCTGGATAAAGAAGCAGCTGCTAAATCCAGTAATCGACTACACTATACAGCCCAGCACGAAAATACAGCCCGGACCCCTTTCGAGCACTCGGAGCAGGGCAAAATATGAGTTCATAGTGGTTAACGGACATAATGCCAACTGGAATGCGTGGACAAACTCGTCGCTAGCGAGCCGGAATTATTTGCTTCAACCCACGCAACTCTTCGCCACGCCAGATCAATTTACCCCAGCACAGGGCGCCGGCACGTATGCCGGACTTTCCCGCGGCGTTTCAATTGATCATCCGGCGACTTATGGTGGAAATATATTAGACCATACAGCTGTTTTTTATGGACCTCCAAGAAATCTAGAAACACGAGAAAAATCAGGGTTATTGTTCGATCCCTCCCCAACGTATAATTTTTATGTCCAGACCGGGGTGTCCTATGAAGGCGTTATCGCCAGTCCCCTAGTCACGGAATCGCTCCTTCCGAATGTTTATTATTTACAACATGAACTAATCAACACAAGCAGCACGCTATTGGCTCCCTACCACCTTGACGCCATTACATTAGCCCAGAATATTGATTATTTTGAAATATCCAACAACCAGACGGTAACGGAAGCAAACACACGTTCTTACTATAATATGTATACCGACGGACTGCAAGATCTTTTATTCGATCCGCCGGCCCTTGAAGAAGCCAAAGGAATCCTAGTTCAAAAGAATAAGAATTTCGCAGTCTTACATTCGGATTTGAATGCTTTGGACAAAAAGGCAATTCATCTATCAACTGTGCCATTTTATAATACGATTGCTATCGGATCCTACCAAGACCAGGTAACGGGGTACGCTGATCATAGGAGTGTTTTAAATGCGCTGTGGGATGACAAGGAAACTAGAGATTTTGTTGATTTGCTTCAATATACTGCAATCATGCATATGACAAATCTCTCAGCCAACGCAGTATCTGGATCATTCGCAGTTACAGAAAAGCGCGCCGAAGCTTCGTCCTGGAAGAATAGCTCAACCGGCGATTTTATGCCCGCCTATGACACCGACCCAAGCCGCGAAACTACAGTACTTTTTGATTTAGGCCGCCTAGCGGAAGACTTCGAGAGATTCAATGGGCAAATCGTAACTCAGCTCCATCAACAGTTAGACAATCAAGACCAGTGGGCTACTCCATTTAAGCGTATTCGCGATTACACCCGAGAAAACTTAGCTTCTGATCCGCAGGCAACCTTTAAGGCTATTAACCGCCTCTTTGCATCCTCGCCGGCCGGAGATTTGGCCAACGCAAGGGCGGTCACACGACCTATGGAGAAGGTTTTTAAGAACACTTCGTGTCATTCGGAAACTCTTTTATATGTGATTCACAAGAGAAGGGTAAGTCAGGGATCTACCGGACCTGTTCCGGGACAGATTGTCCAAACTTTTTATATTTCGCCACGTCTTCATTCGCATATGCCGGCATATTTTTATGATTCACAGGTAAAATATAATCAACAATATCAATACGATGTTTCTAAGGTTGTACTGGTATTTGGAAACGCCTATCATTATGAATCTTCTGAATACCCAGAACACCCGGGATCCCCGAATCTCGTGGAGTACCCGGTCATGCGCTCCGAGATATGGAATGAAACTAGCATTAAAGCTATTGTGGTTCCTCATGTTATAGGAGGCCTTGCCGCGGCCCCCATTATCGATAAGCCTCCCCGTGAACCAGAAATTTCGTTCTATGCATACAAAGGAATAAACGACAAGCTTCTTATTCTCCTTAATGCGACGACAGGCAAAACAGTCCAGTCCCCGGTTCAGATTCTTGAGGGAGATAAACAATATTTCGAAGAAGAGTACTATTCTCAAAATAGAACATTCCTCACTTTTGATGAGATAAAGGAGCAAGATAAAAAGATTATATTTAAGAGCGACGACCCGGTCGATCGATATCAATTATTTAAATTACGCCGCGCCCCCGCATCTTATGGTGATTTTATCAACAGTCTTCTTCCCGAAATAGATCCTGATTTTGGAGTAGGCGGTACATTAATCGACAACATTAAACCCAATACAAAATACTATTATTGCGCGAGAGCAATTGATGTACATGAAAACGTTTCAAACCCAACGCGCATATTTGAGATTGAGATGGTTGACAACAATGGTCAAATATTTTTGAAACAAAATATATTTAGTTTTGAAAAAGAGGGCGAAAATCTTGTAAAGTCAGGAAGAAGGTTTATTTATATAGAACCAGCACTGCAGCAAGTCGTGATAGATCGGGATACCCTTGGCTCAAGATTGGGCAATCCTTCTGTTACAGAGGCGCCTCCCACAGCGCTCTTAGGAGCAGCCGGATTGGACGATCAGGTGTGGGGTAAGGGCTTCAAAGTGAGGCTGACTAGTAAACAAACCGGAAGAAAACTAGATTTAAATATCAATTTTACAAATACCGGCAAGGTAAATCCAAGTGAATAAAGATATTTAGGACTATTTATAAGAAGAGGATATACATATGGGATTTTTAGATAATTCTGGCGACATTATTTTGGACGCTGTTTTAACCGACCTAGGCCGAAAAAGATTAGCGGAAGGCAACTTCCAAATAACTAAATTTGCATTAGGCGACGACGAGATTGATTACGGGCTGTACGATAAAAACCACCCTAGTGGTTCCGCGTACTATGATTTGAGTATTTTGCAGACTCCGGTCCTAGAGGCCTTCACTAATAATATGTCGAGTATGAAGTCCCGACTGATCTCTTACACATCTAATGACTTATTATATCTTCCTATTATTCAGTTGAATGAGACCATGGCGCCTCTAGATTCTGTTTCGAATGCTTATATAATAGCGGTGGACTTAGAGACTGCCAATGCCCTGACATCAAACGGAACCCTTAGTATTGCCACCAACACTGGCTATTTTAATGGTAATGAAATCAACGGTGGCGGCTGGGTCATCGCGGACCAGGGACTGGATACTACCGAATTGACCCCGAGAGACCAAGTCAACCCCCTTCTTTTGGAAACCCAATATTTTGTACAGTTTGATAATCGCTTTGGTACCGTCGCAGGCCGTGACTTCGACCTAATGACCCCGGTTACAGTTGACGACGACAACATTGCAACTTATATTATTACGCTCGACGGCGAGGGAGGCAATTCAGTCAGCCAAATTGGTGTTGATGGAGAAAGCTCAATTCAAGGACCTCGTGGCACGAGGGTGGGCCTAGCGATCAAGTCGAGCATAGAACTTCAAACTAGTACTTTCTTATTCAACCAGTTGGGCAGCCCGGGCTCCGTAGACCTCACGGGACCTGAAACAATCGCCGCGGCGGACTATAAGTTTATCGATACTACATTGAGAATATCCGGTGTTACCACTGGATATACACTTGATGTTCCGATAAGACTTGTGAAGAAGATGTAAGGAATAATCATGGCAAATAACACACCTAGCTCATTTAAAGCACTTACAGCCGAAGACGCTGTTTTAACACGAAACCTGCTGCACGAAGCAATCCCAATAACAGGATCAATCGTTTCGGGGACATACTCAGACGAAAACATTAAGACGTATAGTCACGGCATGTTTGAATCAGTTTATGATTACCCCTATTTAAGCTCTTCGGCTAACCATATTTTGGATCTCACTTGCGGATATAGTGCGACCTCTGGTCTCTCAGGCGCTACCAACAGCCAGAACGCAAAGAAAATCAATATTTATAATCAAATGGCACAAGTCTTGGTAGGATTCGATGCCAACGCCGCCATTCGCCCGTTCGACCAAGACGGCGATCTCTCTGCCGGATCAAAAGACCGACAGTCCTTTTTCATCAACTTTGCGCGCCTCTTAAGTAAAGACGAAATTAAAAAGGGAAGTTTCTCACTTCAATTGGGGTGCCAAGAGTCCTACACTGCGCCTTTCGAAAAGATGGTGACGATCACAGACTTCAGTGGAACCGATGGATATAAGGTTAATTCACCAGCTGGCGAATATGGTATTTTGTATGCTTCGTCGTCTGCCGGAGGCCCCGCCCCGTTGGGTAGCTCTTCGGTCGATCAGAACGGAAACGTTGTCTGTGGCCTGATTTATTATCAGGCTGGCATTGCAGTGATTAGTTCGTCGATTTTCATGGGCACCGGCTCTGGCCCCGCCGCCACGCCGGGCAGTTCACAGGTCGGAGGCCTGCTGGCACAGTCGGTTAGGTTTAATCCCACCCTAAACTCTAATGTAACTGCAAGTTTGACGGCGTCGACAATTACAATAAATTCTGATTTCTTGCGCCACAGAATCTATAACCTTTCTTTCAACAACACGACAGAATTGAACTCCTCAGTATATTTCTGCCGCGCCCACAACACTGACTTTAATTATTCGGCTAACCCCACGTATTTGAGTTCAAGTAAGATGGTGGTAAAGAATAACTCGCAGGATGCACCAGTTTCCTTTGTTACTACCGTTGGGTTATATTCGCCAGACAATGAGCTGCTCGCTGTTTCGAAGTTATCGGAACCACTGAAGAAAGACCCAACCACTGAGTTTACGCTCCGAGTAAGGTTGGACTACTAGTGTTGTCATGGATACAGTATGCCTTACTACAAATTCAAAAGTAATGATGTATACGTCAATACACTAAAGACAAATCCCAGTCTTAAGTTTGTAGTTTATAGCGGTTCGTCTTTTTATAATAACACCCCAAATATTTCTGGTGCTTTTGCTGACCCAATTCGCCTGACCGATTCCGGGCACATCTCATTATATGAACTAAACATTGACCGCCAAAGCGCCAACACTGGTCGCACAATTGGTCCCTCGTCGCTTCCTGATCAGACTATCAACGATAACGGCTTGATTTATTCTTGGGTGGTAAAGAACTCATCAAGAATAGGTTTTAGAACGACTTCAAAGGCGGCCTTTAGTTCTAATAATTTTGGAGATGTGATGTCAAGCTCCTACCCATATACATCGAGTATCTCCAAAGAATATTATTCTACCACCACGCCTCGTAGTGCTTCATCTAATGTTTCTCATCTTTTGGCGCTAAAGAACACCATAAACTACTATCGGTATAAAGACCCTAATTTTACATATGGAGCTTATGGACCAGTACTAAGAAGTCTCGATTCGGTTGAGGTTGGTTTAATTTCTGTACCCTCTATATTTTATGGGTCCACAATTCAAAAGGGAACCGTAGATTTAAGCTATTATATAACGGGGACCCTCTGCGCTCGGGCCAAAGATTCCAATCAAGACGGATTGCTCTATGAAACATATAATACAAATGGAACCGAGACAGGAAGCTTAATTGGGTTTGCCCTCTATGACGAAGGTTTTATCGTTTTAACAGCATCCTATAACTTGTCAGATCGAGTGGACTATTACACCACGGCCGTCACTGGGGACTCCGCGACTGAGAACCCTAAATGGGTGTATTTTGCTCAGTCCATATCTGGCGCAGTAACTGCACCCAGCTCATCTTTTGTTCTAGCTATGAGCGGCACGAACAAAATTCAAACAATGACAATGTTTGCTACGGCTCCAAAGGGAGAACTCAATCAGTCGAGTAATCCAACTTTTGCACAATATATCACAGCCTCCACAGCAGTGACAAGCTCCAAACGATATATTCAGAGCACCCAACGACTTGTTAAAAATATTGTTAGCTCATCCTATCATCACCCTACGGCTTCATTTGAGAAGACGACTTATATTTCTAAGGTGGGGATTTATGATAAGGATAGGAATCTCATTGGGATTGCCAAAATGTCCACTCCGGTCCGAAAGACAGCAGAAAGAGATTTCACCTTTAAAATTAAGCTTGACCTCTGATAAAATAGTAGAATGATTTTAGGCTTAGACATATCAACCAGTATTACTGGCTATACTATATTAGGCGAGGATGGTAACATTCTGGTTTGTGACCATATCGATCTCCGCAAGGAGAAGAACTTTTTCAAAAAAATAGAAATTGTATATGATCGCCTGGAATCGTTGGACGATGCATATAGCATAGAACAGGTATACATTGAACAATCACTCCAGTCCTTCCGCTCTGGATTTTCCTCTGCTCAGACCTTATCACTTTTGTCAAAAATAAATGGCATTGTTTCGTGGTTGTGTTATAATATGTTTTACGGCGAACCCAAGTATCTCGCCGCCACATCCGCGCGCAAGTTATGCGGCATCAAAGTACCTAAGGGCCAGAAGGCAAAAGCTGTTTCTTTGCAGTTTGTTGTTGACAACGTGCCTGGTTTTGAGGTAGAATACACTAGACATGGAAATCCCAAGGCTGGTTATGCTGACCGGTCCGATAGCTATGTGATCGCAAAGGCAGGCTGGATCCGTGAAAGAGAAGAAATTAAAAATACTGACTAATGTGTTGGGTGCCGGCTATCGGACCAACAATGAGTATTTATTCAAGTGCCCCTACTGCGAGCACCACAAGCGCAAATTCTCCGTAAATCTAGATAAAGGTTACTATAAGTGCTGGGTGTGTGACACTCGAGGCAAGAACCTATACCGTGTCGTTCGCCGTTTTGGCACGAACCACGACAAGTCGCAGTGGCAAGATCTCACATCTGAGATCAATTATGATAGATTAGAAGATTTATTTGCCGAGAAAGTCGAAGAAAAACAAATACTTGAGATGCCTGAAGGGTTCATCACCT
>Ga0209756_1000573_pt1 | contig 36067 bp, 23 predicted proteins | sample ETNvirenome_6_85_FD_184071 | JGI IMG/M metagenome (GOLD analysis project Ga0209756, IMG submission 184071) | Marine viral communities from the Pacific Ocean - ETNP_6_85 (SPAdes) (version 3) | ecosystem: Environmental > Aquatic > Marine > Oceanic | place: Pacific Ocean | collected 2013-06-19 | reverse complement strand
TCTTTAAATTGATTGACAGCTTCTTCTTGTGGTGATCGCAAAAAGGGCAGGTAAAAAGATACTCTTCCCCAGAGCGATAGCTTTGGCCGAGTACGTCTTGCAATAAAAAAATCTTAGTCACATAATCATTTTACAACATTATTGCTGCTGCGTCAAGTATGCATATTTTGCCAGAACAATACTATCTGCCCTGTCGTAAGTACCGGCTTTTGGGTTGCCAGCTTTTGTTAATTCATATTCAAAATCTGAAATTGTTTTGTTGATGTGTTCCAAAACAACTTCTTTCGCTTTTGTGCCCCGGGGCACTTTAATGCCGATTTGCTTACGAGCCGTCGTTGCCGAAACATATTCTGGCTCTAGCCCAAAAGTATTATAACACAGCCAACTAACAACGCCATTAAATTTTGAAAGAAGCGTGAGCGTCTTTGCTGATGAAAAGCCGGCTCTAAACATCTGTAATGATTGTTCAATAACAATGTGGGTAATGGGAAACTGTATTCGAATATTTATCAGCTGCCCCCCGATCAGAGACGCTTTATCAAAAAAGTTTTTAGTTTTGCGAGTGTCCCATGCCTCGCAGAAGACAACATTGCCCTTGTTGTCTATTACGGTCACGCCAGTAATGCTGGTTGAAATATCTAGCCCAAGTATCATACGTCTAACTTCAATTTAAAAGTATAATCCCTTTCTTGAGTTTTTTTAATAGGCGTGGCCATTTTAGCTATACCTATTAATCTTTTTTTATCGTCATACACGCCGATCTTAGAAATATATGTAATCCTTTCAAAGCTGGCGGAATGGTTGCTGTGTGGGCTTTTAACTATATTTTTAATTGTCATTTTTGGATTTTCAATATATGCTCTTGAACCCGTACTAAGCGTTTGTGTTTGACCATATGTTGTGTGCGTTGGGTTGTTAGAGTAGTTTAAGCTGATCTTGGATGCGTGGGCCAACAAAGTAATCGTCGGCGTCTTGCTAGTACCCTGATACTTTATCTTGAAAGCTGAGTTATCTGCGTTTTGATCATAGTTCCCAAAGTAAATCCATTTAGAGCGTGTAGAATCTGTTCCTACGTATTGATCTGTGTGCTCCGCGTTGTTTGTCATGTTGACAGCGCCGGTAAGAATTATAAAACCTTCGTTATAAAGAACCACGCCGACTGTATCGCCCACGGCTGAACCTGTCGTTGTAACCAACTCGCCATTTCTTTTTGTATCTTCAGCCTTGCCGATTAAACTGCCGGTAAAATAAAACTCCAGTTCAACGCTCCCTTTTTTTATGCTTGAGCCATAAAAAATAGATGGAACGCTTATTAGACTAAGAGCGTCGTTTGAAAATTTAGTACCATATTCAAAATGTGTACTTAGTGGCCGATAAAAGTTGATAGTGTTTTTTAGAGCGTCAACGGTTGTTCTGGCTGTTCCTAGGGCATAATAGTTATGAGCAATTGTAGATGTTAGTGGATAAGTACCAGCTATAACATCTCCATATTGGTAATCATTAAAAGTGGTAGTGGCGACTGTAGAGAAGGCGCTCAACGAGCCATCCTTGCTAACAAATGGATAAATTAAGTTGCTGGGGCGGTTAACATTTAATTCATAAAGATTAACATGACCAGAGGGAGTGTTTGAATTGTCGTTGTTGTTTTTTCTATTTTGATAGTAGATGCTTTCATCATAAAGTAAAAATTCATACTTTGGATAAGTTACTAAAACATTATAAAACTTATCATTCTCTGAAAACTTATACATTTATTCATCGTTTCTATTAATAGTCTAATCTCACTCTCAGCGTTAATTCCGTACTGGGCGTCTTCTTAAGTGGCTCAGAAAGCTTAGCGACGGCCAACAGTTCATTATCTGCTGAGTATAAGCCAATACTGGTGATATAGCTAACAGGCTGATCGGTTAACTTTTCTTTAACCATAATTTTACTGCCTGTCAAATACGTTGGATTAGAACTATAGTTAAAATCGTTATGATTGGCTCGACAGAAATAAATACTTGAGTTTAGCTCAGTTGTATTATTAAATGTGATATTATCGATTCTGTGTCTTAGTGAGTCGGCCATAAGCTGAATAGTTGAGCCGGTGATTAGTTCACTATATTCATCACCCGGAGTTGAGTTCATCTCGGCATTAAATGTAAATATCTGATTTGAAGGTCCATCCGGAGTTATAGAATAATTGGTGGTGTCTGCCATCGGTAACACAACTACGCCGGCTTGATAGAAGATCAGGCCTATAGGCGGATTGCTTAAACCATCTGGAGTCGTAAATGATCGACCACTTGTCAAAGCATTGGCATATAAAATTCCATACTCGCCGGCCGGGGAATTAACTTTGTATTCGTTATTAGCGTTTGTGTCCTCAATTTTAATTGCGCCAGCCGCGGCTTCATAAGCGTTGTCTGAAAGCAGTGTCATCGAGAATGAACCTTTTTTGATCTCATCTTTAACCAACAAACGAGAGAAGTTAATAAAGTAAGCATCGTAAATTTTATTGCCGCCGCTAAGATTTCCGTCTTCATCAAAAGCTCTTAAATTTCCGTCTGTTTTGAACCCCATCAACACTTGAGCCATTTGATTATAAATCTGCATTTTTTCAGTGTTCTGGCTGCTTGTCGCATTTTGAAATTGCGAAGCTGAACTGTAACCGAATGTAATGTCAAAAATATGATTTGCCGAGGAACTGGCATGAGGGTAATCATATACAGACTGAAACATTGCGTGTGAATAATTCTTAATATGTCCTTCAGAGCCATATGTCCCGGCGTATGTACCAGATACCAGCGTACCAGTTATTGGAATTGCCTCGTGTAATAGCGTCTTTGTTTGAGCAACGTCGTTGTTTAAAAATGTTTTGAATGTGCTTGCCATTATTTTTCCTCTTATACTGCCTTAATGAATCTAACTGGGATTGTCATACTTCGGCCCAATGTGGCAGCAGTAACCCTTACTATAGTATCTAGAACATAATATGATACGCCGCTAATAACCTCAGTGCCGCCTAGTTGTGTAAAAAGAAATGTACTTGTTTGTAATTGAATCGAGGCACCCAATGAAAAGTTTATTGATGTGCCCCGGGGGCCTGCGATCACGTCCTTGGCCGCGACATATACCTGATCACTGTTGGCAAATGGAACATCACCAATATAATCAGTGTCGCTGCCGGCAGTAAAATAATAACTTGCGATATTATCGTCATCTATAAACGATGGTGTTGCAGCTTCTGACGCGGCCGGCTTTCTTATAAAGCCAAGCCGATTATCCATTTCAACAATATATTGAGTTTCCTTCAAGTCGCCCGGTATACTTATTGATGGCGGAATTTCAGTTGTGTCTAACCCTTGGTCTACTCTGATTACAGAGCCGGGAGTAGAAAAGCCTTCCATCCACTTGGCGTTGCCCAAGGCCGTGGTACCACCCAACTTTGTAGTACCTTCTGTTGTGCTATCAGTTGCAACATAAAAAGTTCCACTAGCTTGTTGTAGTAGCGCGCCCTGACCCTTAACGCCGCGGGCCCCTGCGAGCGCGTTTAGTTTCAATGTCGGCAAATACAATATGTTTGTCCTAGGAATTGAAATTAACTTGTGTTTCATAAGAGACGTATTGTTTGTAAAAGCTTCTAAAATCGGAGTCTTGAGAATGTTTAAATCATAATATGCGCTGCCGCTTGCGTGGGCGCCGTCTGCGCCAACACCAGTCCAATTGGCATTTTGATATAAACTATAATCGATCTCATCATCAGCTAAAGCAAATTTAGCAATTTTAAAACTGCCGTCGCCCTTGGCCATCCGATATCGGCCCGTGTCAGTTAAGACTGCATCGAGTATGATGTCTCCAGAATTATTTAAAAACGCCATTTTGTTCTCCTCTCATTCATTATAAATAGTTTATATTTTTGTTTAACATTATTTTAAGTGTCATTAGTTTCGGCAAGACTAAATTTCAAATTAACATCAACTTTTTTCTTTGTGTGTTTTGAAGTTATTCGTATTTTAAATTTTTTGTCTTTACTAAATACGCTTTCATCCAGTATCCCCACTAGATTCGCTAAAGTTCCCTTGTTTAGTTCTTTTGCTGATCCGGCATTGGCTGGTATTTTTAATGGATTGACCGCAATCTGCTCGCCGGTCGGCTCTATCTTTAAAAATCGTTTAATCGACTTAACTCTCTTTTGGGGTGGCTCCGATTGTTCTAAGTTAACAATACGAATCTTTGGATAAATAGTGCCGCTGTTATTAATTAGTTCAACTTCATAAATAGCTGACGGATTTGAAACAAGCCCGTGTACATCAGTCGAGCGAACTGTATAATAATATTTTGTGTTTGGGGCGATTTGGTCAACAAAGCCGCCGGCGTCTGCTTTGATTGTTCTCAAGCTGTTGCCAGCAAAATCCTCATACGCGGCGGGCCTTTCTGTTAGTCGAAAAACTTCAAATGAAGTCACGGGATCGTCAGACTCAAAGAGGACTTTGTTGTCTGAAATGTCGTGTAAAAATGTTTTTTGATATTTTTTAATCCCTTCAAACTCATTTTTGATTAACTCTACTGGCTCAGTTATATAAGAGCCTATCCCGCTATCAACTGTTATGAGTACTTTGCTGTCTTCATTTTTATAAGGAACAACGTTGACGTTTGGTTCTGTTGGCGGATTATCTAATACATAGATTGGGCTGTTCTGAGAGCCATATTTAAAATATGGAACGCGTATCATGCGCGGCGGCGCTGGTCGATACGCGACATTTACTTTTAGATTGGCATCATTAAATATATATTTTACATCTGGCTTTTGCCAGTCAATCTTTAGTTCATCCAAGCCCACATATTTATATTCTGTCCCAATCACCAAACACCATGCGTATATTTTATATGTATAGTCTGTGCCATATAACACTTGGCTATCAAAATATTTATGTGTGGCCACATCTTCAGTGTTTGGTATCATAATGGTCTGTAGCGGAACCATCTCTTCGTCACCATTCAAAACTTTGTGCTTGTCTATTTGAAAAAACATAACTTCGTAAGACGAAGGTACTCCATTAAAAACATCTAGAATAGATAAATTAGTTCCCGAATATTTTTGGCCCACAGTAGTCTTAGGTTGTGCGCCTTTGTCGATTAACACTTGTTCTAATTTATTTTCTAGAATTTTTGCCTTGAGTTTTTCTATAAATGAAGTCCCCCCCTCAGTTGGTATTTTTTCTTCTCCAGAAGTTATATGTGTTACCTGCTCTTTCAAGGCTGTGCCCAAAGATGTCGCGGCCATTAAAGCATAATCTTCTAGAAATTCTTTTATAGGTATGGTAAGCAAAAATTCATCTTGTGCGGCGCCGCTCTTTAGCTCATATTTATCTTTATTCCTTTCATAATGTGGCGCGTTTGTGTGATAAAGCTCGGTCGGAGGAGGGTTTTGTTGAATGGCGGCTCCTGCTTTATACATTATCGGAAACATACTTTTAGCTTTAGCAAGAGTATTTGTAAACGCTTCAACCTCTTGGCTTGAAAACTCAAGCTCAATGCCCATGGGAAAAAGATATTTTTTATCTTCGAACTCTTTAAGCAAGTCTGTGTCTGTTGAAGAAAACAATAAATATCTCCCTTGTTTCGCTGTGTCTATGCGAGACTTAATCTTTTCCCAATAATTTTTCCAAAACGGAAACGTAGGCTTTCCACCGCTGCTTTTATATCCCGCTTGTTTTTTAATATATTCAAAACTAAAGCTGTCTCGATGTAGAAGCTGATATAAGCCGCCTTTTAAGCCATCTCTATATTTTCTTAATTTTTCTGAATTTGGAAAGCTTAATTTTTCCAACAAAGATAAAATATATAAATTGTATAAAAAATCTTCTGGGTGAGAATTAAACTTAAAAAAATCCGGGTCACTAGAATCAACGTCTTCATAATCTTTTTGATAAAAGTTGTACATCGGAGTTACTTTTGCATATTTAGGTTGTAGCGGCATATTTATTTTTTTGATCATCTCTTCTTGAATTGGCACGTCCAAAACAAATGAATAATCAAAAAACGAAGTTTTCCAGTTATCAAAAAGAAAATCTCTTTCCTGTTTAAGAAGCAACTCTATATGCCGCATCACCATTTCACTTTGATATTTGCCACTAAGTTTTTGAAAATTGATTGTTAACTCTTCTATAGCCCAATTTTCATCTTCGGGCGTCATTAGGGCGGCCGGCTTAAAATATTTCATTTTCAAGTTTTTCGAACCTTCGTCACCTGATAGTGTAATATATTTCATGCCCAAAGTTCTTTTAGAATCCACTTTAAAACCTTTGGCATAATTACCACTATCCGCGCCTTTATATTTTAAATCAGACAAATATTTATAACCATCTGTGCCTGCACCGGCCAGCGATGGATCTGCGCCCCAAGAAGTAAGATCTTTATTCCACGTATTGCCTATCAATGTTCTAAGAGGATCGTTTAAATCCGCCATGATCCGTTTCTTTTTTCCCATTAATACATGCCTCCACCGCCGAAGCCGTCGTCGCCAAGATCTGTGCTTATATCAACTGCCGGCGTGTCGATCTTCTTCTTTTTCGTGCGTTGGGCGGTGCGCTTCTTCTTGGGTGCGGACCTTGATACACGCAGTGCTTTGGGCGACTGTATTGTTTTTGTTCCGGCGTTGGCCGCTTTGGCAAGATCATCAAGCTGTTTCATGGCGAAGCCGCCGATGTCTGCAGCCCCTCCGGGCCCGCCGATGCCCAACTCAGTAGCTGTGCTGCCTGCAGGCGTGCCGGCAACAGGAGCGGCTCCTGTCGTAGTTAAACCAGACACACCTATGCCGGAAATTTGATCCAACCCTAACTCCACTTCGGGCAATAAGCCGGCGGCGATCGTGCTAGTATCGGCCGCATTAATAAGAAAATATTGATCGAACACTGGTAAATCTAAAAGAGGAGACTCAACAATGCCGAATACCTGATTGACATATCTTCTTAAACGGCAAAGCAAAAATGGCTTATCGGTTGAGCCTAAGCTTTTATAATCAGCCGGAAGCGTTGTCCATGCCGGAAGTGCTAAGAAATTTGTTTCATTGGTTTTGTCCGTTGCAAACCCTTGAAAATATTCGACCTTCATTAAATTTTTAAAGTTCATCCATATTGCCATAAATGATTTTGGATCTTTCATTGGATCTGCCGGGTTAGAACTAAGCCCATACTTTGAATATATTTTTTGTGATTCTAAAATAAGCACCTTGAGTTGATTCGGCAAACCCGTAAGAACTGCCCTTTTAGCAGCTTGCATTGCTGGGCCGGCTTGGGAGCCGTATTTCCCGCTTTTTAGTATTTCATCAAAATGCGGCTTCGCTGCTGCAAGAAAACTATAAAAATCATTTACAAAAAAATCTTCATTCGTTTCACCCTCATAATATAATAAATTTTCAATTGAGCCGATTGACATACCTTCTTTTTCTAAAATATTTTTAATTATAAGGTAAAGAAATAAAGAGTTGGGATTGTAATCTTCCTGATCTGATGGGACTGTATAGGGTATGCTCTCTTCTTTCTTTGTTGAGTCAAGAGGAGGTACTTTATTATCTTTTTTTCCAAAAAAGTTTGGAAGGCCGAGCGAACCAAAAATTGATTTAAATGACTTGAAGCTAAAGGCACCTTCAGAAAACCCTTCTTTACTTATCATTACGCAATTTTCTTCAGACATAATGTCAATCAAACCAGAGCGCATCGCATGCCAATCTTTGTTTTTTTCTTTTGAGGGGAGGCCCGGGTGTGCCTTAAAATCAAAGGTGGCGCCGGTTTTTGTTTTCTTATATTGTATAATATCTAAAAGAAGTTTTTGATATTTTTTCTTATTATAAATTCCACCCTTTTCAAGTTGTTCTGTTGATCCTAGTGTTAGAGTGTAGATCTTTGAAGGGCTTATAAAAGAATATTTTTGATTAGTTACATTATCGGCAAGACTCATATATTCGTTCTTGTTTATCGCAATACCCCAAAGCCAACTAATATCAGACTGATCAGACACTCCCTCTGCAAAATATTTATCCGTCTCTAAATTAACTCTTGTGTCAACCCAGCTAGGATTATACTCCTTTAACCCAAACCTACGAGAAGGATCCAAATCTGGTAACGACATGTAATGATATCCCACGCCAGTTGATTCACTCGTATCAAACGATTCTGAAAAAGTATATTCAGCACGTAGTGCTTTAGGCACTTTTATTTTACTTATTGCTGGTTTATCATCCACGGCGGTGGCCCTGTGGACACTGACTAATTTTTCTAAAGCAGTAACAAATTTGTCCATTACCTCTATAACAACCTTGATTCCATCTGGACTTCCTGTTTCTGGACTTACCATTTTTGCAAACTCGTCTGTTTTAACAGTGTCGGTGTAACCCAAATTAAAATTTGAACCATAAATGGCGAAAAGAACTTCCCTTAAATCTGAAAGTGCTGATTCCCAGCCGAAAACGGCTACAGACTTTTGAAACTCTGGTCTAAACTTCTCAGTAAGATAATCATAAAACGGAAATGATGTTTTAAGCGGCATGCCCGTTGTTGAATCTGTGGTTATTTTTGATGGTGTCTGGTCGCTGCGGCCCGTATATCCCAAGGATGTTTGATAATATTTTTCAAACGTAGCTTGAGCCGCGTGTAGTTTTGTTAGTTGTTCTTTAATATACGGAATTGTGGGGTCTGTAACTTCTAGAGAAACCCTGTATGAATACTTTCCAGCATTAATGTCTTTTATTTCGCGATCAAAAACTGGAAAAACGCGAAGGCCTTTTGACAAGTTCATTTTTTCAGTAAGCTCGCCAAAATAATTATTTAAACCCGAAACGGCCGGCGTTACCTCAACTTGCCCTATCCCTTGTCCGGACGATACAATTAATGTCGGCCCATCATCATCAGGCGCCTTTTTATCTATTCTGGTTCTGTAAATTTGTATTGAAGATATGCGCGAGTTTTCTAAAAGGATGTCTTCTACTGCCTTTCCATCAGAGTACTGAGACAGTGCAAAGAGGGCTCTGTATATTGAATTGTTTTTTAAAAATTGCCTTTGATCAAACATAAACACTAGGCTAGCCTCGTTTTCATCGTTTCTTGATACAAATAATTCCGAAAAATACCTTGGCTTTTTGCCAACCATCTTGTTGCCTTCTGTAGTTTTGGCAAACTTTTCAACAGCCTGCATAGCCGGCATCAATTGATTGTCGATTTGTGTTAAATCTAGTTGTGTCTGTTCAAGTCTAGTTACGCTTCTGAAATCCTGTACGATGTTATATGGAACATCAATAAGTTCCAAAATGTCGTGAGGTACATCCCAGCCGGGGTGTTTCGCACCCTTCATAAAAGCGAGGGGAACATACTTATAGCCGCCTGCAGGATCTGCAACTTCATAGCCCGGAATTGAATGCACAGGCCCGCTCCAAGCGGTCGCCAAGTCGCCAGACTTATCTACATCATCTTTTGTAACAAACTGCTTCTGAGTAGAAACAGTCTGTCCATTATCAAATATTGTAAACGCAAATATTTTGTGGCTGTAAATAAAGGACTTCTGCGGCCATTTAGGCGCCGGGAGGTCCATGTTCGTGGCAAGGGAAGCAAGATTAAGGCGTGGTCCAAAAAATACTGTTAAGTGGCCGGGATCTTCATCTAGTTTAATTTTTTGAGGAATAAGTGGTATTTCAATTATCTTATTCCCGCTATCACTAACTGAAACATAATCACTTTTTACAAAATCTATTGAGCCGTGCTTTGTAAATGTCTTTTCTTTTTTTGCTTGCTTGGTTATCGAAGATTTCCAATCCATATCAATCTCACCAGCGCGAGATGAGTGGAGACTATATTCAATAATATGTTGTGTTACTTCACGATCAGTACTATAGTACATGTCCACTTTAAAATACTTTGCAAAATCTTCATCAGCGAACCAAGATGAAATAACATCGTCTTCAACAAAATCTTTTAAGTGTGCGTTTATTTTGACAATTAGCTTTTCACCCTCGTTGTGAAGGTTTACTTTGTCAAAATACACATCGGGAATAATGTGGCCAAGTTCAGTTGTAAGATTTTCAGCCATATTTAGCAAGGCTCCTTAATGTCTTTTGGTGGCAGCTGATCAGTATAATTATCATCTACGCCAACTTTTGTATAGTCGGCCTTTTCAAAGGTGTCGAATCTAGACTTAAACTTAGCTAGCGATTCTAATTCTTCTATGAGTTCAGGATCTATTTCACTCTCGCCTAGAACATCAATAAAATATTCAACTTCTTCAGAACCAAGATCTCCTTCTTCCTGTTGAGGAAACAAGTCTAAGCTTTTTTCCAAAGAAAATTTAAGAGGTATAAGCATTTCTTTTTTATTTGTGCTGCCAGTATGTTCTACCAAGAATACCTCTACATCAAAATTTTCTTTATCAAAAATTGTATTTTCTTCTAATATTTCTAAAATAAAATCACTTTTTTTCCGAATAGCAAAAAAAGAGCCGTCACCAAAAATGTGTAAATCCTCACTCTCATAGTTTTTTCCTTGTGGCAGTATACCAAAATCTTTTTCAAGTTCTTTCCCATCTCCCACATCTAGCTCATATTCTATTTCACAATTAATCTGTGGTATTTTTTCACTCATGCCAGCAGAAGATGTATAGACTGTTGAAATATTGTAATTTTCACCAGCCAAAAATTTTATATCCCAAGCCGGGGCATAGTTGGACGAAAAGTCGGCTGTTGCCAGCGGACCTTTCATTGGATTCCAGTTTTCATCTCTAGCCATAAAATTATCTTCTTCTTGATTTAGATGTTTTTGAAACTCTGTTTGGGCCCCGTAGAAAAGATACTGAGTCTTGTGGCGTGGCGTTGTTTTGATTCTATTCTCAGAACTATTTTGTAGTTCCCAGTGGCTAGACCCGTCTACGTCATACATAATATCATCATCGTAAAATTCATAATATGTTGGATTGAGCTTGCCGCTCTTCAATTGGCGTTTGCCTTCTTGAGTAAGCTGGAAGTCCATTACTTCTTCTTTTCTGTTGAAGAACTTCATTCTTTCTCTTCCTCTTCAAAAGTCACTTCTGCGTCAATCTTAGCCAACTCAACTAAAGAAAAATAATCGTATGGCCAGTTATAACTATACGGCAGTTCATCTTGTTCCGCTGTTGAACCTTGAGAGCCAATCTTAAAATCGAACTTAAATCTGTCATCATCAGATTGATCTGCCGTTGTTGCAAAATAATTTGTTCTAGCTTTTCTTTTAACTTTAAAAATTATCCAACGAGTATCTTCTTCAAAGTCTTCTTGGAATATCTCGCCCGGGCCAATTTCATGCTCAACAGCAACAGTTTCTCGTCTTGCGGTGACGGCTCTATCTGGCATCACGCCCTGCCAAATATTGGCTAAATCCTGCTTGGACAATGCGTCTTCAAACTCAAAAATGTACATCCCAAACGGCGTAGCTTCTCTGTTAGTCAAGAAATCTAAATGAGGCGGGAATACATATTTTTGCATTTTTTCTACCATCTGTTTAATTGAGTTTTCCGGGTTCAGATGAATGTCTTGAATCGCCATGAACATTTGCCTTTCTTCTAGAGCGATGGCCAAAGTTTGTTTATCAAAATAATATGGCCTTTCCAAAAGGGATTTTCTACCAACAGTTCCGGCTGGTCTTAAGGGTATGGCCACGATCGCTTCTGAAATTTCTTTTTGATTGGCAAATCGACCAATGTGTTTTTCTTTTGTATTGAACCCGCAGGCCTGTGCAAGGGAGCCAACTTTCGTTGAATCTGGATCGCGGCTTAATATCGGGTCTTGTTCGCGAATCTGCAAAGTGATCCCTTCTTTTTGAGTTGGAATCTTGCCATAATGGGTCCACATGCCACCTGTTTCCTCTTCCAAGAGCACGTTGGAAAAGTTCATCACCGGGCATTCGAATCTTGGTGAAATAACCCATGTGTTGGGGCCGTTTGGATCGTCGGAAACGCTCACTGGCTTAAACTTTTTACCTTCCCCGGTTTCAAACACATTTTCGGCCGAATACGAAACCTGCTTGGTTTTTGTCTTTCCAAACAAATTTACAGATGAACTGATGTTCATTCGGGCGTCTTTTGCTGGGAAACCGGGTGAGAACGGCTTTGTCCAACCTAATAAGTAATTGTCTGTGTTCGAATACGTAATCGTAGAACCCGCAAGTATTTCTTCTAAGCGGAATGCATCATTCCGTGATGGTGTAAAGCTAATCGTTGCCACTGAATCTCCATAAAAATATGGTGGACAATGTGGCGCAAAGCCCGGGTCTTCATCGTAGAAATTTGACCCCGTCTGAGATTGATATGCAGGGCCGTAAGGAGCGCCTAAGTAATTATAAGTGAAACTGTCTTCCGGATATGAAGGGCCCTCAAACATAACAAAGCGATTGCCGTCGAGCGTATCCCCGGAGTGTTGTGGCTCTTTTTCTTGCTTTTTGCGCAGCACAACATCCATTTTATATGTAATCCCCGATCTCATATTAAACGGCTCTTGCTTTGAGGCCAGTACAACGTTTCTCTTGTTCTGCAAAAAGAAGTTCGAAACTTCGGCGAAATAATTATTTGCAGCCAAGTCATATAAAGCATTAGAAGTTTTACCGCTGAAGCTGCAAGTTAAAGAAAAGTTTGCTTCTGGGACAGGAATCAACATGCTTGTACCGGATAACAAATATTCTTTTGGGCTTACAATTGCCTCAAATGGTATTCTAAAATTTGGATTGTTCGGAATTGTGGACCATGGGCCGGCTGAGTTATGCCCGCCTAGGTGGTTGATCATATTACCCGGGTCTGTAGTGTGCACCGGATAATCAACTGCAATACCAGATTTGACCGTATTATAAAAAATACCCGGGGAATAGAAAGGCTGTAAGAAACCAGCATATGCAGCTTGTTTTCTCTTGTGTTTGGCGTCGATAACTGGTATCATATTTTCGCCACCAGACACAGCAGAACCATACGAAGAAGAGAAAAGTGCTGCCATTTGTGTACTTCTTAACACGGGATAAAAACCATTATAAGGCAATAGTTTCATGATACCGTGGCATTCTAATTTTACCTTTGTCTTTTTGCCCTTGTGATCTTGGCGTAAAATTTTGAAGTACTTATTAAACTCGCCCTCTGCATAATATTTATAAAAATTATCAGAAGAACTGTCTTCATCCGGCCGGCCTTGAACAGCTAAGCTATTCCCAAACGCATCTTCAGTATCTAAAATACCATTTGTTCTCGGGGCTGCATCGGAGCTTGCCCCGTCGATTCTTAAGAACCCGGGTAAGTCGGCGGCAAAGTTTCCATCTTTTTGGTTAACATAATAGTCCATGTGCTCGCTTATTCTAAACTCTGGAATAATAGAGTGATCTTTGCCAAACCTTTTAATGTCTTCTGAAAAGTCTTCATATGAGTCAAACCACGGGTTGCGAGGAGCGCGTCCGGTTGTTACATTATCAGTCCAATATCTATTATCTGCTGTTGGCAAAAGCTGGTTTGTAAAATAAAAACTAATGGCGCTCTTGGCGGGATTGCCGCCGCCGGGGGGTTCAATGCCGGGCCCGGTTCTTCCTTGCTGCCAATGTGCCATGTGCGACGACGAAATGCGTGTATAACAGGCAGAAGCCGTGAGCCACGGCAGAGCCAATCCCATGGGGCTGGTCGCGGTACCAGAATGGTGAAGCCTTAACTCGCCAAAAGTATCAAGGGGCCAAATAGATTTACCAGTTGGATTGTTTATGTCCGTGACCACTCTATTCTGCGAGTTAAGCGCAGTTCCAAGAGTTCGCCTTTCGCGGTCAAGAATGTCGTCTCTCCAGAACGACCTGTGTTCTATAGCATCAATTTCAGTTTGCAGTTCAGCATAATCTAATCTTTTTCTGCTCCGAGCTAGAAATGAATTCTTTTCTCTTGGCCACAACGTTTCTTTATATTTCAGGTGATTAACTTTTTTGATCACATCTGTATTATACAAATCTAAAACGTGATCATACATTTGAACTCTAGAATCAAAATCTATTCCCAATTTTTTATTCAATTCGTCAGAACTGAAGTCTGACTTATTGTTGGCATAAGTGTGCTGAATAATAATTTCAGACTCTTTCATAACCGGCACTGAACCTTCGTCTGTTCCTAGATAGAAATCAACCTGATCAGTTTCTACTGTCAGCTTATGAACCAAGGGGCTGTACTTTGAAACAACCGCTGGCTCAATGTATTGCGTAAATCCGCCTCCCTTGTATTTCGGGAAATCAGTTCCAGCGACTGTACCATCAATTGTAATAGGTTCTACAATCGATATTGTATTATTGCGCCTGTGGTATCTGGCAACTGGGTGCTCACCTGTTCTTACTTGTTTCCAAGAGGGGTATCCATACGGGCCGTTTCTATTAAGAAGAATGGCCATCAACATATGCCCATCCCCGGGATTCCACAAATCATCTTCGTGCAGCGGATACGCAGTTTGGCCCCCTTCATTCAAATACTTTTCCATATTAGTGTCCAAAGGCCAACCAAGAGTATTTACCGAAGAGGTGATAATATCATTAATATCTAATCTCAAATAATTAAAGGGTGTTGGCCTAAAATCGGTATATCCGGCTGTTGCGTCAACGGCGCCTTGGTCAAGACCCCAAACATTGGCGTTGCCGCCGCCATCATCGAACGTCCCCCAGTCACTCGCACTTATAAACGTAATATCCTTACTACCCGTCGCATAACCATATACATCTGTAGATTTATATGAATCTGCAATCCAAGAATATTGAATATCACTCCTAGGAATCATGTGCTGAACGAACCAGTTGTCTTCAAGGCTAGCCGTTACATATCCTGCACTCTCATCGGCGCCGCGATGTTTAAGCACTGTTAATGGGTTGTGGTTCACCTTGTGGAAAGAAGCTGTAACCGACGATCCAGATTGATAGCCGCCCCAAGCCATTGGTTTTGACAAATCATCTCTGAGTGGCCGCCTTACAATTAAGTTTCTATATGGCAAAGCATTATAAGGCGAGTATTGTACAGAAACAAAGTCTAAAGATTCTTGGCCCATGGTATCAATACCGCCCGGGGCACTGAATCTTTCAACAAACACTGTTTTATTTTTTGTTCGATCGGCTGGAGCAGCGCGGCCGAGGGCGGCGCCCGACAAATAGGCTGAGTTAATATATAAAGTTGCAACATTCCCATCGCTAGAACGAAAGTAGAAATTGTTTGTCATGCGATCACTAGTCTGTACTACTTCGTAATTTTTCTGATAGTTTCCTATTACAGTCGGCAAGCCAACTGTGCCTGTAGTATACACAACATTTCGTATGTTGACCGGGCGCTTGGCCAACATACTACCACCGAATTCGCCGCCGCCATAAAAATCGGCCCGGGCATGATCTGTATTGACATTAAAGGGGTTATCAATTTTTTCCTCTGGGCCGTCAAATAGCCAAGCTTCCGGCCTTGTGGTGTTGCCGGCAGTGCCGGCTTTGGCCGTCGTGGCAGGCACCTTTCTGTGGGCGGATCCGCCGACATACTTTTCTGTGAACGGCCCTTGCATTGGAACTTCATAGTCGGGTTCGTATACATCTAGGTGTTGATGGGTTGTATATTTGTCTCCTATCGCATCTGAAGTTGAATAATAGCGAACTGGCAAGCCGGCCGGTTTGTATGTATTGCCATCTATAACTACCTTAATCTTTTCCTGACCGTCGTATTTAAGTTTAAGTGCGGCGTCATCATCACAGTTAATTCCGATCTGCGTAACACTGGGGTTTGGATCGGAAATGTCTATGGTCCCGCGTGTTGCTTTGTGTAAGTTATATTTACTATTTTTGGTCTGAATGCCGCCTCTGTATTCGTCTTGAAAATCTAACGTGTATTTATACGGGCTGGTCCATGACCGCTTAAGCGCATCGATTTCAGCTTTAAACATCACTTGGCGGTAGTTTTCGTCTACATCTTTGTCTCCAGAGTGTGGAAGGCCGTCTTCCATGGAGCGTTTGTTCCACCACAAACAATTTTCTGCTTGCTTCTCTGGTTGTTCTAGCTGCTCTCTGGTGCCGCCGGCTGTTAGCGGGGCATGCCCATATTTCCAATTATAAAGAAGTTTATTGACACTCTCCAGAGAACCAGAGGGATCGTCTTGTTTCATCTCAAGCGTTGGAAACTGATGGCGGTATTTACTTCTTTCAAAAATGTGGCTTTCGACCATATTCCTTACGCCGTCTGAAACGTTCGCAGATGCTGGAAATAGTTGTTCAATAATCCTATTAAGGGAAAGATCTAACCACTGGAAATATTCCAAATATTTATCTAAATCTGGTATGTTGTCGATTCTCTCAAAAAAGAGACCTCTTAGTTTTGCTAAGCTTTTATATTCTTGTCTGTATTTGTCGGCCGGTTCGCCAACAAGATTGGCGTAATCAACAATTGAAGACATGACGTTTACCATCTCTTGTGAGATGTTTTGATACATGCTTCTTTCTACATTTATAAATGTGGAAATCGGTGCGGACTCTTTTGTAAATTGTAAATCGTCTTCTCGTAAAATTTGAACCGTGTCGTCTGTGTGTAAGTTTTCCGGCAATTGTTTCTTGGCAGACTGAACATATTCTTTCTCAAATACACGCGTTTCGCTAGCTTTAAAAAAGTCGCCGCGGCCAGTGTGGAACTTTTTAATTACGTCCCCCATTTTTCCATAACGAGCGCGGGTATTTAAATCAGTCACAGAGCCGGAAGATGCATCAACAACAGAGAACCTGCCGGATGCGTCCGAACCACTAACTTGAGCAAAATCCCAATTCAACATTAAAGCTTCAGACTTTGGCACAAAAACATCACTTATTTGTGATTGACCCATATAAGCACTCTTATAAGGCTGCGCAGTACCATAGTTTTCCGGATCGAGGGCATGAGCTTTAATGGTGTTGTTGTCCAAATAATCTGCCCAAACTCTCATCGATGAAATCTTCGTATCCGTCCTTTGATACACTGTCGAAGCTGTCATGTGTTGGCGGTGAGCGCCAACATAAACTCTGCGCGGGTGCGACACCAAAGAAACGCCCTGAAGATAAGTCGGTATGGATGCTGAAAGTGAAAACTCACCATTAACATAACTTCCCACTGTGCTTATGCCATAAAACTCAACATTTGAGCCGGTTACGCCAACCGTGAAACTTCCACTAGTAAAGTCTGCAAGATCAAATTTTCTCGGCTTAACACGAACGGCAAAATTCCACTTTTGATTATCATAAACGTTTTTAAATACCGGCGAAGCGATTTCCTTAAAACTGAAATCGCCAGAAGAAGTTAAAACAAAATATGCATCATCTGAATATTTTTTATTCCGCACAGCGTGCACTTGAAAGTTTGCATAGTCTGGCGCTGGAAATCCAGTATCATCAGCATTGCTAGCCGTATTGTGTTGGTGCACGCCAAACAGCGAAGATGTTAAATAAGGATAGTTTACAAAGTTAACACTTCCGGGTTTTTCGCGCTTAGGAAATATGACCTCACACTCATAAGTGTTTGCAATCGAGCCCTCGACCGCGTTTGAGGCAGCATTTTTCTGATCAAGTGTGCCGTAGATAAATCCCGTCGAGTCGGAGTTGGTCGAATCTGAATGCTGATAAACGTTTGCTTCAAACTCATCTGTGTCGTTAAAATTGATATAATTTTTTCTTACAACTGCTGGTCTATAACCATCTTTAAGAATATATTCTGTGTTGTTTGAATATATATTAAGTTTAAAATGCTCGTCACCGACGCCAAAACACCTAATCAGGTTTCTAAAAGCAGCTTCGGTACCCTTACTCTTTAAAATATAAACTAAGTTGTTATATATGTTTTGGTAAATCGTATTTTTTATTTCATCTACGTCTTTTTCAAATAGTTTCTTTTCTGAGCGGTTTAGATATTTTGTGAAGCTTGATATGTTCGAAAAAATCTTTGGTGCGGGGAAGCCGGTGTTTTCTAACAATTGCGCATAAAAAACATGAGGCTTTCTAAAATCTTCTGCATAAGTCTTGTGTCTAAGCTTTGGAAGTTCTTGTATCTGAAGATAAAGATCATCCAAGTAGCTTGCCATTATTTGTGTTAAGTTGCGCAAAACACTGCCATTCTCATAATCTTCTTCTGTTATCCAAGCCGGCAAAGTGTTATAAATGGCAGATGGGTTGTTCCTGTCGTGATAACTGGCACTTTGAGCCAGCCTGTTTTCAAAAGTTATGAAATCCGGGTGTGCGCTGTACAAAATGGGATCTTTAAACTCGAAACTAGAAACACCAGATTCCACAATCGCCGAATCAGTGCTTCTGGCACCTGATGTATACCCAACCCACGTGCCGTTAGATATTCTACCTGAGTAGTCTATTACTTTGCTATCGACAGAAGAAGAGCCCACAACACCTTCGTTAAACTTATAGTAGACTCCCAAATCAATATTTGCTATGTCGGTGTTTGTACCACCACCAACTTGACCCTTCCAAAAGCGGCCGATCTCTTTTGCTGTTCTAGCTTTTCTCCAAAATCTGAACTCGTCTAAGCTGGCTTTCAACTTGCCATAGCCTAATGTTCTGAAGCTGGTATCAATCTGGGCGCCACAGGCGCCGATAGTACCCACTAGAGCGCCGCTAACAACGGTTGTAACGGTCGGTGTGGCTAACGCTGCAAGCTCGCTAGTATGGACACCATCAACATACAACTCAAGGGTTGTGGCGGCTGACACTGGCTTAATATTAATAGCATAATGATGCCAGTTGCCGTCTGCAATCGTTGTTAAGCCGGTGTCTAATGACGCGCTAAGCGCAGATTTGGTAAACGCTTTGCCACTATATGTTCCATAGTGAGTGAAAATCTTTGTGCTGTTGCCCGATCCGCTTAAAAATACAGCCAATTCGTGGCCGACGTTCTCAGTGTCATCTGACCCGGATAGCTGAAATATGCACTCATTTACGGTATCTGTTGAAACGTTTAGCCATGCGCTCTTTTTCATCCAGAACTCGACACAAGCTCCGTCCGTCCACGCAAATTGTAAATTCCCCTCTCTGCTCTTGCCTAGGTCGTCTATATTTTCATCATATATACTTGCTTTGCCGCCGACGACATTGCCGGGATCTGGGAATGTCTCCGCTATCGTGTCTTTGTTGTTGGGGTCTTTGTGCGGGCCGCTTTTGAACTGAATATACTCAAGTGTAGTTGGTTTGCCCCAACCGCCAGTTATTGTACTAGTGCCAGTCCAAGTGTCACCAAATGAAACGTATCCATTTGTCCTAGGGTACTCATTATCAAAAAGATAAAGATCCAAGTACGTTGACTCGTTGCGCCATTTTTGTTTTTCTGCCAATGAGCCATCATATGGATAATAATCTTTGACTCTTGTTATTGACTCATTATAATATTGAGCGCTCAGGCCAAAGCGTGCAAAGTTAGCTGGATCAGAATAATCCACCTCTGGAACAAACCTGCGGGTTTCTTTATTAGACTCTCTGACTAAATCTCCGGACTCAACATCTAAAGAACTTGAATTGATGCCAGATAAGCTTTGATGAACTACCGAAGTTAAGTTGGTAGTTTTTTTACTTCTCTCTGCATCAAATAGTTTCTTAAGACTCATTATCTACTCTAAACCTGAATGTTTCTGGAGTTTCTCTCCAGTTGCCGTTGACTTTCATTAAAAATTTAATTCCATAAGCATAACCCGGTTCAAATAAAGACATGTCCAAATCAAAATAATTTCCAGATATATCATAAGATAATCTTGTGTGTTCTGTGGCACTTGAGGTGCCATATGAAATTATCGTATAATCATCGGACTCTCTATAAATGCTATAATAAGTTTGTTCTAAAAGATCTGCCTGAACCTTAGTTGACGCCTTTGTATAAATATTGGGATTCCAATCTTGCGAACGAATATACAATCTCAACTTAGCCGTTTCTTTAGTGTTATACGAATCTTTCAAATTTGTTATTGAAGTTATATATCGATCGGTGGGATTAACTTCCCAGTTAGTATTAAATGTTTTAATCTCGATTGTACCACTCTTATACTGGGTTGTCCCGACGTGCCACACGTCAAAGGCCTTTACAAGAGAAGTTCTTAAACCAAGAGATGCGGTATATATTCCCGTTGTAAACCACCCTCCGGTAGCTGGTGTATCTGCTACGCGTGGAGTAGATGGGTGATCATCAGGTAGGTCTAAAGTAAGTGGTACACCGCCGGCAACAGGTGCGTTGTTAGTGTCAGAACCAGAATATAAGTGAACGTATATGTTTCCTTTGCCAACTTGTTCAATGTTCTTCAGTTGGCCGCGAATATAATTGTAAAAATATAAAGTGTTCAGATTATCAGTCTTCGGAGCTAATGAGCTACTTGCAAAGAACACGCCGCGATCATCTAGCTTTGCGTCTTTCCAACGAGCCTCAATACAAGGGCGCTTAAAGAAAAACTCACTCCCCCTACCAAAAAACTTTTTTGTATAATATGAGCGCTCAGTTGAGTCCTCATATGTCGTAGATAGAAAGACGCCCAAGCCATCATTGGTTTTGGTGCCATCCAACCACTGATTAACCAGCGTTGTAATGTCAAGCTCAACATCTTCAGTTCCTTTATCAAAAGAATAAGTATATGAAGGGCTGGCGTGGAAATCGCCGCCGGCTGCCGTCCAAGTTGTTATACCCGACGACTCGCTGGTTGCATTAATCCAGTTTGAAGAACCTAAATCTTTGTACTCATCCATGTCTAGACCCGTGCCTTCGGCCCAAGATCTAGATACGGCCTTTACTGTTACCCCAAACTGCTTTGGCAAAGTTTTGCCGTGCTCTGCATTAAACAACCTTAAAAAGTATTTAGGATCTGCAGAGGCGGATAAGATTACATCACTCTGTCTGTCAGCTATAAGCTCAGTTGTTGGAAATTGAAGCAGCACCCGCGACTTTTCTATGCTACTTGTGTTAGCTTGAGCATAGATGGAAAAGACCTCCAAAATATCAGAAGCCCCCATGTTTGAACCAGTTCCCCTTGTAGAAAGATCTGATTTAAATGCATTCGTTATTGTATTATCTTTTGTAGCTATATAACGTTTAACGCCCATTATTTCACAGCCCCTCTAATATCGTCTTCTGGGAATTTTATTTCTAATACATAATCTTCAGGCACAGACACATATCTACCATCTGCAGATGTGTTTTGAACTATATCAAATGGAACTTGGGAGTAGTTTACTCCGGTCTTTGCTGTGAACTTTACGTTAGTCGTGTCTAGTACACCGTCAACCTTGTTGACGGTTGTGTAAACATCGCTTATGTATATACTCTCACCAATTTCAAATTTCTTATCAAACTTTTCCTTCAGAGCACTTAACGCATCTTCCAAAACATCATATTTGTTTTTTCCCAAAAGTGTGATTATTTCAATATCTATTCCAACATTAACAATCTTGGCATCGAGGATATCAACAGTGTCATTTAACATCTTATAGTTTAAAAGCCAAGTTTTTAAATTGTCTTTAAGCGTGTTGTTTGCTGTAATAAAAAATCCAAGTGAGTTCTCAGCCATTACATATAAATTGAGATTTCTTTTAAATGAGTCTTTATCTTGAACAATATTCACCCTCTTTAAAGAGCCTAATTTTGTTGGCATAGAATAACATAAGTTCATATAATCTTGTTTTGTTACTGCGCGATTTTGTGTCATAAACGTATCAATGGCCTTAATTTTTATCTCATCGACTGTTGGCAGTGTTAAATCTCCTAGAATAGGCTCTTCATTTGTGCTCTCTAGGCTTGAAATGGCCGCCTGAATTGTCGAAGAATTCGTTGCACCATCTGGCCAACTAAAATCCGCCTTCTCTACAAGGACTACGGAGCCGACCGGAGCGTTTACATTCTCAGCAGTGTTTGTCCGATAAGTAACCGTCAAAGTTGTGTTAGCTGGTACAACGCCCAGCTTATCTGTTTTAATTAAGTTGGTTGGATCAAAAGTGGTATCCGTAATATAATCTTTGCCGTAAGTGTTCAATATAACGTTTGCGGGATCCACCACAACCTCTGAAGTTAAATTGGTATCTGATCCATATCCAAATTGTAAAAATACATCATTCCGGTGACGCTCAAGAACAAATCTTCGCGGAACCGGAACAGCCTTAAGGACGTATGGGGTGTCAAATTTATCGTCATTTTTATTTTCAAACGTTTTATAAATAACATTTTGTGTTAATGCATCCACTTCAAAATATTCATGACCGGATGTATCAGAGACAGATAATACCTCCACCACGTTAGAGGCCGCCAACTGTAAACTTTTAAACTTTCTGTAGCCGCCAAGCACAAAGGACTCTTGTTCTAAAATACCAGAAATTATTTGACCCGATGCCTTGACTGCATAGGAAGTGGGTAAGCCAGTTGTTGCATCGTTTTGTGCAACGACAACTAAATTGTTTGGATTAGCAAAATCAATATTTTCATTAAGAATATAACTTGCGCCGGCGTCGTTGGCAATCTGTGTGCCCTTCTTTAATATTGGCAAATAATTTGAATCTACTCCAAGTCCTGTTGATTTGGCTGGTATCAAAATATAAAAAGTTGCAATTCCGCTTGAACTTGGAGTGCCCTTATATTTAAACCCCAAAGTCTTGCTCAACTTGATCACATTATCTGGGTCTATCGCAGTTGACAAAAAAGACTCATTTGCTTGATAATCTAGATAGAAAGAAAGCATATCGCCAATATACGCAACCGTATCAAGCATCAAAGCGCCGAAGGACGCCTCATTAAAATCTTTATACGTATTTGGATAATAACGTTTTGCATATTCAACTAAATCGGCTTTGATTGTCTCAAATTCGCGATTAGTGTAGTTTATTGGGATTATTTTTTTACCGGCCATGACATTAAATAGTTTTTAAATAAGAAATGAGATATCTAAAGCCGCGGCTTTTTGCAGTGGCTTAATAAGAAAAGAAAGTGTAACATTTAACATATTTTCTATTCTTGCATTTCTAAGTACTTCAATGTTGAGTATTTCCACAAAGGGCATATATGTCTCTACCTGCTCCTCTATCTGTGCGATAAGCTCATTGTTTATTGTACTGCTCTGTAGTTCAAAAAGATATCTCCTCAAACCGACACCAAACTCCGGATCCCAAACTCGTTCTCCGGGTGATGTCAAAATTAGATTCTTTAAGTTCTGAAGAACCATATCTTCATAAGTTGTATTCAGCAGAAAGCCGAATTTCTTATCTTTTTGCAAAGGAAGTTTTACTGATAGACCTTCATTCATTTTTCATATATACCCCAGAATATCTTATTTTATTAATCAACGCATCGAGCCCAGCGTTAACAATCACCGATGGCACTCCTCCACCGGCTGTCAAAGACATTAAAGCATTTGACAAGGACTCTATACAGTAAATAGCTGACATTTGTGGTAATAGATGATAAGGGAAAATATATTCTGTAAGCGCCCTCATTTCGTTTGTCTCAAGCAGTTCTTTTTGAAGGCTTTTGAGTTCAGAAAGTTTTTGGGTGTTAAGGGGTGCTTTTAGTGCGACAATTTGAGCGGGGGTTTTTACTCTCAAGCCCGGGCCGCTGCGAGTTATAAATTTTTCAACTGCTTTTCCACTGGTATTCTTATCAGGAGCACTCTTATCATAAGGAATCGTCATGTTTGATAAATCATACGGTCTTGTAACTTCGGCTATCGGTATTAAAAAATAATTACCTATATTATAAGCAGCGTCTTTATAGCTTTTTTTGCGCATCGTATCACCAGTGGTGCCGGCATTTTTACCAAATTTAATGCTAAAAAAATCTTTATGCTCATTATAAAAAGCTTTATCACAAAGATATACCGCCCTTACTCCGTATTCTATAGAATCGTACAAATCTTGTGGCGAAGCATAAACTTTTTTAGCAGCATGAGTTGCAAACTTACCGCCTGGCGCCGTATTAGATGTTTTAGAGGCATTATTAATTTTAGTTATAAAATCTTTCCACGCGGCCTCCCAATAGTATATATTAACATGTCCGGTAAGATTGCTTGAATAAAGCGCCGGCTTTAAATTAAATCGTTCATGCTCTCCGCTTTTGGCAGTGTCCATGGCAATCATTTGCAGATCAGACCAGTTGGGTTTATCAGTTGGCTTTATTTTTAAAAATCTCTGCCACAAAAGTTTATTATGAAATTTGGGAACATCTATATCTCCTCCTAAACCGTAGGCGGCATCGCTCGCGCCCGGCGGGTGGGTAAATTTGGATGCTGCGGCCACACTCCAAAAATTTGCAGCACCTTCCATTGTTTTGGCTTGTTTTGGCCACTCATAAGAGCCGCCAGTGCCGGGTGACGGATCAAAATATGGCTGCAAAGATAAATTTTTGTTCCTAAAAGGTTTCTCATGTTTCGACACCCAGTTAGCCCAGCCCTTGTCGTTTAACGGGCCAGTTGTAGAAGTCCACCAAGTAGTAATAGTTAGTTCATTTTCATAAAACCACTTTTCGTGCCAAGGTGTGTTTTTTGTACTTTTAGTGCTTACTTTGTTGAGTTGTTCCAAAATTATTTTAATTGAATTCAAGCACATCACCCCAAGAGCCTCTTTGCCGGTTATAAGTGATGGATTTTTCTTGCTATTAGGGTCTATAACTTCTTGATATTTTTCATACAGTCTTTTCGCATCATCGTAATATTCGCTAAGTGTCGCTTCTTGTTTTAGTCTTCTTTCTACAAGCTCCATAAAATAAGCTGTTAATAAGTCCTGCTTTTCGCCCAAGTTTTTATCGATGAGGAAAGAAACGCTAGTGTACACCTTGTCAGCAATTATAAACATAATTTTGCCAAGCATTGTGCCATACAAGATTGCATCGTCGTACTGTTGTGTTTTATCTATTATCTTCATTTTCTATTTTTTCTCGTAAATCTCTATAACCTGCTTTTTTATTTTTTCGATTGGCACCAAGGAATTTTCTTTTTGAAAAACTTTATATTTTCGCAATTTTTTCTTTGGCTTCGGCTTCGGACTGCTATATTCCTCTAAATAAAAATCTTTCATTGCCCCCGCAATCATTTTATTAGGAGTTGTCTCTGGCATCATTTCAAGCAACTGCACACCTATATTTTTTCTAATCGAAGTCAAAGCTTTCTTAAAACTCGCCTTAGACCCCTTGTTTTGATCGACGGCAACTTTCAATGCACCATAAAACATCTCATCAAAAACTTCGGCGGGCTGGCCGCCTGAAGTCGTAGATGACTCTATAGCCCCTTTGTTCATTCGTTTATCAATATAGTCATTTAGTTTTTTATCGTCAGGATCTACAACCGGTCTGAGAGCGTGCCAGACGTTAGGCACCTCTGCGGCTTTGTGGATATAGGGTGCTCGATCCACAGGAAAAGGTTTGCTTGGCTCTGAAAAATCCAAAAACATTGGAATGTTCCAGATATACACTTGATAATATTTTCCCGAATCGTCAAATGCCACCTCAACGTCCTGCCCTAATGTCGTGCGATTATACTTTTCTGATAAAATTAACGCTTTAGATTTGGCTTTAGTGGGAACAGTTCGAAAATAAAATTTAAAATCAATTGCAGCCTTAAACATTTCACGATATTTTTCCAAAGGTGCGTTGCCTTCGCCATAAATGTCTAGGTCTAGATATTTTTCATAAAAATTATCATCAGCAAATAGGGATAAAAGCGGGTTCGGATCACTATAGTTGCCCTCAATGTCGGAAATAAGCTTGTCTTTTGCTATTTTTTCCAATTGGTCTTTTGGGATCGTTGTCTTTATCACAGGATCCGCCTCTTTTTTGTTGACGATATAATTCACAGCCAAATTGAAATCCGAAGTTGGTAGATATGACTTGAAATAAAGATCGTTTAAATATGCATTGATAGCTTTTTCAATTCCGCCGAAAACACCATTAATAGATTTTTCTACTGCAGAGTTTACTATTTCGGGCTGCTCAATAACAATTTCGTCTAAGATACTGTCAAGGAAGTTCTCTTCTGCTAAGAAGTCCAAGGCTTTTTCAAGCGCGTTCAGATCTTTTACTTTACTATTTTTAATGATCTTGGCTACATCTTCATTACTTAAGCCAAGCTTTTTCAGCCTATCCTGAAGATCCTTGATTGCTTCAGCGCCTAAATCTTTGCACAACTCGCGGTTTGCCCGGGCCGCGTGCGCTGCGGCCTCAATGGCGTTCAAAGCCTCGTTACAAACTCTGCTGAACTTTTCTGGGAAGGTTTCGCCGACCTTCTTAAAATATTTAGCTATAGAACTCTTACTGTATATGCCAGCTTTTTCAATACCCCAGCCGCCACTTTTATCCAACTTTCGTATTAATTTTTGTATAACTGTCGCGACATCAACATTCTCATTATAATATTCGCCGTTCATTAAATGACAAAGCTCTCTCGGAGTCAGCCTTGCAGAAATCGACTTTAAAAGTGTGGCCATGGCTTCTGGTGTTTGTGGCAAACAAGCGCGCTGCCACTTTGGATCGTTCGGATCAATAGGGCCTGCTGGTAAGCTTACATCCCCGGGGTTGCCGTCAGGCTTTTTCTTATCGTCATCATCAGACTTACACGCAGCATCGAAAAGGGCCTCAAGAAGAGTGTTTAATAAAGCCTTAATCCCCTCAAACGCCAGCCTTAAAATTAATTCAATTATTTCTTTTTCAATGGCTTTCCACGGGTCGCCCGAGGAGAAGGCCTTTATTTTGTTTATATCAGTTTCAAATTCTCTTGGAGTGCCCGTGTGAGTGTGTCTAGCTCCCTTTTTTTGGCCGACGATTGGAACATCATTTCCTGTTAATTTAATATATTTGTTATTGACGAATTCGGCCTTGCGGAACTTATCAATAGAATCGCTGGCGCCGGCAAGAGCCAGACCAGTGGCAGCTATATGACTGACGCATTTAATCGCCTGTTTTTTGTCATATTTGGCGCCGGGGTGTTCGAACCAGTCTCCGACTTCTTTTATTATTTCATTAATTGGCTTTTCATAAAAAGTGTTTGCGTCTTCAACGGGAAAATCTATGCAGACCACGAATGTTTTAAGAACTTTTTTAGAATCGCTTATTTTAGTTTGATATTCATCCGAAGCCTGTTTACATGTTTTGCCCGGATACTGTTTTATTAACTCTTTACACCACGCGGCTTTCTCTTTTTTAAGCTTGGCTACATCTCCATTTATAAGAATGTCGGTCAATCTAGGCTCTTCACCCGGTGGAGCCAAAGTGGACATCAGTGCGCTTTCTATCATTATTCTTAATTTTTTGGGGTTATTTCTAATCTGCCTAGCTGTATCTTTTATGTTTAATGCAGTCTCGGCCCCGGGCACTTTTTCTTTCAGGCACTTAACTAAGTCTGCAGCTATATCTGTAATTCCAAATTTTCTACAAATTTTATCATAGATATCATCAATTGAACTAACAACCTTTAAAGAATCTCTAACATTACCTGCAACACTTTTATCTGTGGAGGGCTTTCCCTTTTCCACCTGCTTCATAAAGTTTTGTCTTTTAATAGAGCCGGCGAATTCCCTAACTGCGAATTCTTCTGCTTGATTTGTAAACGTTTTCCAAACTTCTTTTCCCTTGTCTTGTATTGGCGTTTGTATTGGTTTATAAACAAACAGCTCTTTGTAATCTGGAAATAATTGTTCTGTTAAAAACTTTTTATATCCCACTCGCATGCCAGCGTTGTATTTATTAACGATTCCATTAAGATTAATAAGTGCGGCGCCGTACATAGAAAATCTAAAGTTAATTTGAAGAAGATTTACATCTTTTTGTAATAGTGGTGTGGTAGTCTGTCCTCTGGTGTGGATAACTTTTGAAAGTACATAGGGATTTTCGGCATGCTTTTTAAATTTAAATTGAAGCTTATCTTCTTTTTCAAGCGTTATATTGTAAGACCTCTGCATAAACCTGTGTTTAACAAACGCGTGTAGTCGGAGCAAATCCGGCAGCACTGAGCCTTCAATATACTCTACAATTTCTTGTCCCTTTACCCACTTAGAGCCCAACTTATCGCCTTCAATGTAAATTTCTACGCCAGCAGGGCCTTCGTCTTCTATAACATCAACGTATTCTTTTATAATTTTTTCAAGAATTTTTGCATTCTCTTCAAGCTCTATATGTGGCGCGAATACAACCTCATCAAAAGGCGGCTCGGCCAACTTAAAGTGTTGTTCTTCAACGTTTGGAACGGCATCAATATATTTTTGGGGAATCGCGAAAAAGACCAAGATTGTGTCTGTGGGCCGGTCGCCAGTAAGATGCCAATCTGCTAGAGTTTCAAAATCATCGTTCCAGTATAGGCTATCCTCAAAACCATCAAAAACAAATTCGCTATTATCTCTTGTGCTTAATCTTCTTTCCCACTTTACATGTTCTAGCTCATCCTCTAGATTGAGCGGATCTAAATTGTATTTAGCCTTTTCATCTATAATTTCTTTTTTGAAATCATCTGTTATATCTTCGTTCTGAAGCAAATGTATGCCTATTTTTCCATTTTGCGACAAAATATTGCTTAAAGCATATCTGAAAACATTATTATCAAATGGCTTCTCCCGTTGAGGATCAAAGCCCATGAAAGATGCGTCTTTAAGGTGGTCGATCGAAAGTTCCAAAGATTCGGGTTTCTTCTTCGAATCCGGTTTTAAATCGGCTGAGTTTTCACTATCTTCCGAAATAGCTGCGTCTATTGAAGTTTTTTTATCAGAGCCGGCAGTTATTGGTTCTTCTTCTGTGTTTACCACATAATATACATAATTTGTATTTTCCGGTTTCCAAAAGAACTCACCAACTTCTTCTGGTGCGGACCACCAATCAAGCTCGCTGACTTTTGAAACCGCTTTTTTATCGGCGAAATACCCGGGAGCATCTTCGGGGGCATCTGCAGCAGGCTGGTCGTCTGCTTTTTCTTTTTCAACTCCGACTAAAACATAAACCTTCTCGTCCTCAAGTCTATATTTCAACTCATCAGCGTTGGCAAGAGGCTTCTTCGCCAGCCAAGAAAACAGCTTTTTTAATGTTTCTTGCGCAAATTTATTTTTTAAATCCGGAGGGATATCATTAACACTTGAATATCCTTTGCCGGCCACAGAAAAAGATGATGCGGCGAAATAAACGTCATCTCCATCATGCTTGATGTGGACAGCTTTAGCTAATTCTGCTATAGAACCCCAAGTTTCGTAATTTAAGTTTTCCCACTTTACAGCCATTGTTTTTAATTAGTATTATTATAGGAAGAGCAAAGATAATTTTTATCCGTGGGCAAAGTTATATAAGCGGTTTTGGCCTTCGCCGCGTTAGCGGCGTGTTTGGCAAGGCCGATCTTCATTACGCCCCAATCAACTTTTTGTAGAACGTCCGAAAGAAGCTGTACAGGGCCGGGCGCAGACCCGGGTGGTGGATGGATATGATCGCGAAAGTTAGCAGAAAGGTCATTAACAGTGCCGGATAAATCATCAATTAGCTTTCTAAGGTCGGCTATCGAAGTATATATGTCACCAACACACTTCTTTAAGTTTTCTCCCTTTACCAAGGGCTGCAACTTATCAGCCGGTACGTTGCCAGCATTTAAATCAATTCCCAACATTTTATATTTTTTTTTCCCTCTGGAGTTTTTCTTATCAGAGTGCGTAACGAGTTTAATTCCTTCTCTGCCCATAATTCGTACTGCGTCGGCTTTTATTGCCACGGTGGAAACCCCCTTGAGATTCTCGGCTTTACCAGCTTGCAGGCCAAAATAAGCATCAGGATCTGCTTTTTGACTTATATAAATTCTTGCAGCGTCCGTAAACATATTTGGGTGGACTTTTCCGCCTTTAAGGGCATTTGCTTTTTCTTCGTCGTCCATCGAAGAGCCGCGGCCAACAACAAGATCTATGGCGGCACAAGCGACATGTCCTTTTCCGCCGTAGCCTGTAGTTGGGAGGCCCGGGCGATCTTGGCCTAGAACAACGTGTGCAGTATTGCTTGGATTAGAAATAAGCTTTTCAGCGTTTGTGCTGGAAAACGGTGGGGCAAATGCGGCTGCTTTTTGGCCTAGAGCCCCAGTTTTTTTTGCGCGCTTTTGTAATTTTTTTTGCTGTTCTGTAAGATGAGCATTTTTTATATCTTTTTCTGCCATTTATTGCTCCTTTAGCCGCCGATATCTTTGACAATTTTAACCAAATCCAATCCTGATACATCATACTTGTCGCGACGAATACTATAGTGACATAAAATCCCTAGGAAGCCTTTTGGCGCAAAGCCTGTATTTAATTTTCCATCTGGCATTGTTGGACACGCTTTTGGAACGCCATAATGTTCACAAAGTGCTTTAAGCAATGCTGTAAGAGATCTAATTTGTGCATCATAAAAGCCCAAATGCGTGCGTTTTTTACCGTGCACGGCAGCGCCGGTGATTACAGGTCGTTCGCCATGGCGTTCTGTATATTTTTTCTGAGCGGACATACTTGGATTAATGCTTAAATCAATTCCAATCATATCTCTGTTGACCCAATGCTCCCACTCGGGCTTTTTATTGCTCGGGCCGCCGGCGTGGCGAGTAATATGTTGTGTATCCACATATTGATAAATTTCGCCGCGATTATCAATAGCAAAATGCGAAGAAATGCCTTTCTTTAAAAGAATTCTATGACATCCCTTCGCAGACCAACCCCCGTCCCAGTGAAGACAAATTTGCTTTATCGGGCGGATTGGATTCTTCTTTGCTTTCCACCCCTTCCATTTCGTATAACAATTTTCCGGCAAGATCAATCTGCCCTTCCATGTGCTATGAATATTAATAATATTATTTGTACCTGTTTTTACTTCCTTGCCATTAGCAATAAAAGAGTTGCTAGTATCTTTAACATTACTTAATTGTACAGGGCCGCCGCCGGTGACCGTTCCGACGCCGCTGGCGCCGCCTGCAAAAGCGCCACTAGCAGTTGCGCCTGTTCCTGCCACTAGCGCTTGGGCCGTTAGCGTGCCGGCGGGCGCAGGAGGCTGAACAAGGACAGCGTTGGTGCGAGTTGCTGGATCAAAATTTACATGAATTGAGTCCCAATAATTAAGAACACCGGTTTCTGTTGAGTTACATATTAAAATCGAACCAGCGTGAGCATGCAAATCGATCGCAGCATGATCATCGGCGCTAGTTGGGGCCGGCAGCGCAAAATCAAAGGGGCCCGTAGATTCATCTTCCAGCCTATATGTAATCCTGTAATAGGCGACGGGGCCGGCTTCTGTATCATTAATATTGATTTGCCCCCATCCAGTTTGACCTTGTGATGTGCCAACATGAACAGGGGCTTGGGTTGAATCTAGATGTTCAAATTTTAAAACTCTTGCTTTATATGGACCCGGGTTGTGACGATAAGCATCATTTCGGCCGGATTTCGCTTGCAGCCCACGAACTTGAGATTTTAAATTTTTATTTCCATCTGCGAAACTATCGTTTAAAAATTTTTCTGCAAGCGTTGGCACTATCCCGTCTCCCGAATTATATCAAATATGTTTTCGCGGTCTTCTTTTGTAAGGCCGGTCACAGCTTTTTGTCTCTTTTCTAGAATAGTAATAACCTTAACCAATTGTTCGTTTGACCTCTGTAGCGTTTCTACATACTTGGCAGCAGAAGTCGCGACTTGTGCGTGGTCAACAAGGCCGTTCTTTAGTTCTTGCTTTAAATCTTTTAGAAGATTTTCTGTTTCTTTTCTGTCGCTTCTTATGTTTTTTAAAGCCTCTTCTAACAAAGTTTCGTTCTTTTTTGCCATTACAGTTTTCCCTCATTCCAATCCCGGCGCAAATCTCTATATTTCACTCTTATCTTTTGCAAACCGGCAGTTATCTGCTTTGAATTCAAACCAGAAATTTCTCTAATATATAAGTAAATAGCTTTTTTATTAAAAATTTCAATCTTATCTTTGTTGTCCAACAATACTCTAATCGCAGAAAGGAGCCGCTGCTCTTGTTCTTTTAAATCTTCATTAGACCAATTGTTAACAGCATCATTTAAAATTTTCCAAAACTCTCTGTTGGCACGATCTTCTACATATGTATTTTTTGTTATTAAATTTTGATCAACTACCCTCAAATCGTCTAAATAAACCTCGGCCCTAAGACGTTTTGAGTTTTTCTTTACTTTGTGAATAAACCAGTTCTTGGTTATAACACTAAAATAAGAAAAGGCCTTATGCCCCTTGTCCGGGTCAAATTTATATAAAATTGTAACAAGCCAAAATTTGCATTCATCTTCCAAAGAATCAATGTTTGGTAGTGTATTAAATTTATAAGTATATATTATTTTTTTGACCATCTCGTCAAAAGCTGGTCCAATGAGAGTCTCATAAAGAACTGTTTTAGTTCTTATATCTTCTGTTCGGCAATACTCTACTATTGCGTCTTCGTGCTCTTGAGTAAAATAGAGCCTCTTTTTTCGAGTTTTTTTCACCACGTTTCGTCATGCTCCCCCTCTTCTTCTTCAGCATCAAAAATATCTGCAAAATCTTTTATCTCTTCTACAGTGTCTTTAGAGTGCTTAAGTAGAGCTTGTAGTGTTGAATCGCCATAAAAAACCGGATAATTATAAACCTTTTCCATGTGTTCACTAAATTCTTCCACTCGCTCTAACAATTGGAATAAGTTCTCTGAAATATATTTCAATTTCTTAATTAAGAAAAAATTATAATATATCGAAGCAACTAATAATATCGTTAACATTATTGATAATATAATCATGGATTGTACTCCTGTTTAGAAAGTTTTTCTTTTTCTTCATCTATTTCTCTTTTAGTTTCTTCAATATAATTTTTGACCAACGAACCAACTTCTTTTTTTTCACCATCTTGCTTTTTAAGGTTTAAAAATTCTTGTATAACTCGCTGCAAGCCGTTTTTGTCGCCGCACTCTAAACAATCAGTACGAACTTCTTTTATAGAATGGAATTCATCAAATATGTGGCCGCAAAGGCCACAGCGGTAACTGTATAGCGGCATAATTATTCTTTTTCTGATTCATCGGGCATAAACTCATAGCCGGCCGGTGGTGAACTCTCATATTTTACAAGTGGCGGATTTTTAACCCACAGACCATCATTTGTTTTAACAAACTCAAAACCCTTAAGGGTTTCTGTAATATCACTTTGTTCAAGCAAAGATTTTTGCAATGCCATCATCAAACAACCCATAGCCTGATCGCTTAATTGCATCGTTTCAAGTTTAAATTTAATTTCGCTCATTTTTTCTCCTAGTTTAATCTATTACGGCGCGACCCTTAAGTTGTTCCCAATCCTTTTCGGGGCGCACCTCCAAATTCTTTTCCCAAGCCGCAAGCAACACTCGGGGGTGTAAATTTAATTCTGTACACACATATATTAATGCATTTATGTCTTTTGGAAAACAACTGCCGCCAAAACCCAATTTCCCATCAGGCCCGGGCACAGTTAAATGTGATTTTCCGATTCTTTCATCATATAAAGCATATTCTACAACCTTGTCATAATCAATGTCTAGCTTGTCACATGCTTGCTTAATTTCATTTGAAAAACTTACTTTCACCGCTAAAAAACAATTAGTAAAATATTTAACCATTTCTGCAGTATTCGAATGCGTCTTAATGACAGCACATTTTGGAAAAAGCTTCTTAAATAAAGTCCTTATTTTTGTTGTAGCTGGCCGAGGGCCGCCAACAATAATTCTATTTTGATTTTTAAAGTCATCAATAAAATTAGCCTCTGTTAAAAATTCAGGGCTGAATAAGACGGTCAAGTTTTTGCACTTGTCATTTAATTTTTGGGTAGTGCCCGGCGGTATTGTTGATTTTATTATGACTATATGTTTATTTGTCGCGCAGGAATCCACTTCGCGTACAACCTCTTCTACAATGAAGGTGCCACACGAACCATCCTTTTTCATCGGAGTGGGCACACAAATAAAAATAACTTTTGTTTTAGAACACAACTCTTCAATATTTGCACAAGTTGAATCTTTGTATTTGTCATACGTTTCAACGTGGATTTTTTCTTTAAGGCCCTCTTTTATGGCCGTACCAACAAAACCTTGGCCGACGACGCCCACGCTATTGTAAATCACAAAAACACTCCTCTACTCCGTCTTTAATAGACACAGATGTTTGCCAACCCATTTTTTTAAGTGATTCGCGGGAGGCCTTGGTAAATAGTACATCTCCCTCTCTTGGTGCAACATACTCAAACTCAACTTCTGGATGGTACTTTTGTACTATAGCCCTTATCTCATTTAAAGAAATGTTTTCGCCCGTGCCAACATCAAAAGCTGCGCCGTTAAAAAAGCGCTTAGAATAATTCATTGCAAATATATTTGCGCTGACGGCATCTCGAACATTTAACATATCTCTTCGTTGTTCGCCGTCGCCCGTAATGAATGGCTTTTTACCCTGCCTAATGTGTTCCATCCAATTTGAAATTGCCGTAGCATATGGCCCTTCTGCTTTTTGATCAGGTGAATAAACATTAAAATATCTTAATGTTACTGTGTCCACCCCATAAAGTTTAGAATATAGTTTACACTCCATTTCAGATATCAATTTTTGTAAACCATATGGACTTGTAGGGCCGTTGCCATCACCAACAACAGACGATGAACCAGAGTAAACAACTCTTGTGGTACCAACTTTGCGCGCAAAATTAAGCACATTTGTTGTTGCTAAAACGTTATTTTGCATTGTCTTTACTGGATTTTCTACACTATATCCAACTCTTGGAATACACGCTAAATGAAAAATAACATCAGGTTTAAAATTAAAATAATGAGGGTGAAAAGATTTTCCATCCAAACCTTCGTTTAAATCCTGATTAATATCATGACCTTCTTTTAAGTCGATGCCCCGCGTCTCATGTCCTAGTTCTCGCAACTTCTGAATTAAATGTGATCCAATATAGCCCATGTGGCCCGTCACAAGACAGCGCGGCAAGTCCGGATTATAATAACCCTGATTCCTCATTGCTGCCCTACCGACTCCCATTTTTTTCTTTTCCACTTTTTTCCTCGTCCTTAAGGCTGTTTTCCATATATTTTTTATTGAACTTTCCAATAAAAAAATCAATTTTTCTAATAAGTTGATTTATTCTAAACAAAGTTTTAAAATTCGTCCCCAATAAAAGATTTCTAATTTTTTTAAAAAAGAAAATTTCATATACAAAAAAATAAGAAGTAAGCCTTTCATATAAAGGTAGTTTATCATATTTTTCTCTAAAGTTAAAAACCTTTCTTCTTACTTTCACTCCGCGCTTCTTAAATTGTATCAAGTGCCACTGAGTGTTGTATATGTCTTCAAATCCACTTTCTTTCACCACCAAATCTTTTTTGGCATATTCAAAATATTTTAAAGCAGTTTCATTTCTTAATATAACTCTAGAGTATTCAACTTCTTCCCAAGCGTCTCCAACTGCAATATCTGCCGACTCAGCAGAAAACCTTGGGCATGCCAAGCATGCTTTGGGTGCAAACATCTTATTCAGCAGTGTGTAATACTTCTTTGGCCAAAAAACAGTTTTTCCTGAGTGTGTCTGAAGTTTAAATCCGCCGGGAAATTTGCCTCCGCGATATTCTATTTTTTTGACATCTGCTTTCTCAATGCCCAAACTTTTAACCAGCCTATCGGGCGCTTTTCTCTCTAACATGAAGCCGCAAAAAAGTCCGATTATTAATTTTATTGCATTATTATTTTTTTTGGATATCTCCCGCACTTTCTTTACTTGGCAAGGAAGAACAACTATTGCATATTTTTTATTCTTGTCAATGTTTTTCAACAAGGGAAAAGGAGAAAGTAGTTGATATTTTGAGCCTCGACAATTTATAATCTCCTCAACAGTTGTAGCCTCTTTATAAAAAGATTTTGTACCCTCTGAATCTACCACAAACGCGGTGTCGATTTGGCCGGCCTCCATTAAATTAACCAGTAGCGTCGTAGTGAAGCCGCCAGACGTGCCCTTAGCGGGCCGCCTACTCGTGCATTTAATAATCTTTTCATATTCACCTATGTATTTAGATGAATTCGTCGTGGCCATCATTAGAATCGTCCATCAAGTAATCTAAAAGCTTAACTTTTTGTGAGTGGATAC
>Ga0209756_1000572_pt1 | contig 36116 bp, 27 predicted proteins | sample ETNvirenome_6_85_FD_184071 | JGI IMG/M metagenome (GOLD analysis project Ga0209756, IMG submission 184071) | Marine viral communities from the Pacific Ocean - ETNP_6_85 (SPAdes) (version 3) | ecosystem: Environmental > Aquatic > Marine > Oceanic | place: Pacific Ocean | collected 2013-06-19 | reverse complement strand
AGATGTTTCATTACTCTTATAAATATATTCAACTTGTTCTTCATGTCCACAATGAGGACATATTATAGAATTAGGTACCATTTCTTCTTTTTTTGGTACATTATTAGACAATAAATGGTGGTCAGCTATTGACCACCATTTATTGCATTTACCACAATTAAAGTGATATAATATTTCTTTACTGAATTTGTGTTTCACTTACTTTTACTTCTTCACCATTACCATCTAATGATTTTAAATCTACATCTATTTCACACTGACCACCTGAACAAGCCAACTCACCAGATAAGTCAGTATTATCTTCTAATTCTATAACTTTTGTTAAATCTACATCAATTAAAGTTTTCATTAATTCATGATATTTTTCTTCAATAATATCTTCAAAGGGTGCTTGGATATATGTTCCTCCATCATATGGTAATACCGATAGTCCGTTATAAAATTTTCTATTTTCCCACATCCATTCACCAGCTTTATCCCATTCATCATCTTTCAAACTTATTGTTGCGGACACATTGTGAGAGTTTGACCCTTTTCGATGTCCTGAATTTACCCATTCTTGTGCTACTTTTTTAACTCTTTCTAGAAGATGGAAAGGTGATTCTGTTCTTAGAATTGAGCCCTTAGGAGCTTTTTGTGGGATAGATATCACCGCGGTATCTCCTGGTCTAAAATAATCATCTTCTAAAAGTTCTGGATGGTATAGTTTTAAATATGTATATATCGCTTCATTCTTTCCTACTCTAAGTCTTCTAATGTAGAAATTATGGTGCCATGCGTGAATTCCAGATGAAGTTCCTAATGTTAATGATGTTGTTCCTGCTGGTTTTACTGTTGTTGTTCTTGCTGCTTGATTGATTCCTAATAATTTAGAAACTCTTGTATTTTCTCTTTTTACTAAACTTGCAGCTTTTTTCATATCGTACTTTAATACTTTACCTGAACCAATTCCTGTCATACTAACACCAATAAGTGCATCTTTTTCAGTAGTTTCTTGCCATACCTCTCTAAGATAATGAAACGCTGTATATCCTGCTTGAAGTGTCCCAATAAACGCTGCGGTCTTAACTCTTTCATTCAAATCTTCCTGTGATTCTATATTTGATACATTTACTTCACATAAATTACAGAATTGATATGGTCTTAAAGCTATTTCACAACAAGGATTAGTTCCCCAATCTTTGTCGTTGTTAAGATAAATCCCAGGTTCTCCTGCTCCTGACAGCTCAACTCTTTTCCATAAATCCATAAAAAATTGTTTTGTTATTTTATGTCTCATTAAACAAGCTGAATTATTTGCTCTACCTCTCTGAGGATTTAATTCCCACCATTTTCCTGTTTTACAACCAATCATAGAATTATCATCTGCACTAAATAAACTAATAAGAGCCGCTCTTCTAATACCACCGGCTAATACAGCATCTGCAATATAACAAATAATATCATGTACTTCTAATGTTGTTAAATGGTCACCATTTTCTTTTTCATATAATATTCCTTCAATTTTAACTAAACATTCCTTTAAAGGTCTTGGTCCTGGAGCTTTTCCTCCTGAAGTAATAAGTCTTGCTCCCTTTGGTCTAATATCCGAAAAGTCAAACTCAATTCTTGAGCCACCACCATTCATATAAGATTTCATTAAAACTTTAACTGAATCAGCCCATCCTTCAATTGAGTCTCCAACTAAGAATCTCTTTTTTCTCTTTGGGTACGGTTTTTGAATGCATGGTAATTTTTCTACATGATGTTTTTGAACTGAATATCCTACTCCTGTTCCACCTAACAACAAAAACATACATTCTGAAAAAGAATCAATGCTGTCAATTGGCATATAAGCACAATTGTATATTCTGTTTGGGGAAATTTCAATCGGTTTACCACCAAATTGCATACTTCTCATCGATGGTAATACCTTTTTATCATAAACTAGTTTATACTTTTCTTCAATTTCTCCTCTTAATTGTGGATACTTCTTTATATGCATATTTTTATTTCTAGTTACGAGTTCTTCCCACGATTCTCTTCTATTCTTTTCTGGTAGATATTTTGCGTACTTCATATACACAGTTATATCAGACAGTATTTTATTTGAAACTTCCATATTTTTTATTTTTATTTATTTAGTATTTTTTCTCTTCTTTCTAGAGCATCCTGTACTCTTTTTCTATTTCTCTGAGTTTTATCTTCTTCAAAACCTAAGAATGTTTGTGTTGACTGGGTGTCTATTTCTAGTGTAGCATTATCAAATGTACAGTTCTCAAATATAATACCATCTTTACCTAATCGTGACTTAGTTATAGCTATTGTAGCTAACCCTAATTCTTTTTGTTGTAGTGTTTTTGCCACTGAAATTATGACATGTCCTACTTGTGCCTTCTTAATAGACCCCCCCATTTGGTCTGTGGTGACAACTTCCGAAGAAATAGAAGACCTATTCCCTTGTGCTGCGGTCCAACCAACTAAATTTAACTCATGACACATACCTTCAAATTTCCTCATAACAGAACCTTCACCTTTCCATTCGTCATTGTAACTTCTATCCGGTATAACACAATCTATATAATCTAATACCACTATATCTAAATTTACACCTTCTGACATTATTTTTCTAACCTGGTTTTTAATCTGTGCGATGGTAAATTCGTCAGATGCTAATTTTTTTAATATTAACCTACCACCATTTTTTTTCATCTCATCCGCCTTGTGTAGGACTTTTTCTTTATTATCACTTAATTCTTGTGGTGATATTCCCGTCCAACAAGTAAAATGTTTTCTTTGTATTATTTTTGGGTTGTCTTCAAAAAATATTTGTAGTACATTATATCCCATATTAAAAGCTGTATTGGCAAATCTTGTTAGGATTGTAGTCTTACCGACACCTGTTGGTGCAAGTATAACACCTAACTCTCCTTTTGCGAGCCCACCATTCAATAAATTGTCGATACCATCTATACCAGTGGGAATTGGGTGTCTATAATCCTCTTTTAAAACTTCCTCTAGGTTATGAAACACCTCTAGATTTCCATTATCACCATCACCTATAGTTATAGCCTCTCTAATATACTCTTCACACTTATCATAACTTTCAAATTCACCCTTTTCTAATATACTTTCTACTTTTCTTATAGCTTTTTTAAGTTCTTGTTGTTTGCAAAATTTTATTGTTTTTTCTTTAATAAAAAGATGGTCTTCAAAAGAAGCTTCTTTTATCTCTCTTAACATATCAATAACACATTTCTTAGCCATCTCAGAAGAAATTTCCAATTGTGTTAACTGCTCCACACCTTCAAAAGAAGGAACTGACTGGTATTTTTCATAATACTCTTTCATCATTTGCATAATTAATTTAAAGTATTGGTTATCAAAATATTTAGATTGTATACTGTCTATAATAGACTGTGCAAATGTCTTATCTGTAATAATTAAATTCAGTATTTTTAACTGAAAGTTATACCCTAAGTATCCGAAATTTTCTGTTTTTGTCATATATGGTGTTTAAAAATAAATACTAAAATTAGTGATTAAAGTTGCTTATCTAGGTAATAACAATCTGGATTTTTATCTGACAAAACGTCAGTTAACTCTCTCAAAATATAAGAAATTTGTGGTCTTATATCTACAGAAAATCTAACTTTAGGTGGGTAGAGCTCGGCAGAGAAAATTCTCTCCATTATCGTTCTATTACCTTTTTTAATGTTTATCGTAAAATATCCACTTTCTTCCTGTAATTTTGACATATCTTCTTTAAAAAATTCATCTATAATGTCTATAGTTTTTAAAATTAATTTTTTATTTATAATATCTTTTATATATTTAACAGATTCATAAAGGTCTACGGAATAAATTGTATCTGGATTATGATTTTTTACTGTGAAAAATCTTTGGCATATTATATTATCGTTTATCGATAATAGGAATTCAAATTTCTCTTTATCTTCAAATTTTTTCATTTTATAAAATTTTTTTAAATTTATTTTTTTCTATTCTAGTCAACATTAAGAATGGTTTAGTAAAATTTAGAAAAGATTCGTCAGAATTTCCAATAAAATTAAATAAACCATCTTGCATCATCATTCTTAATAGATTTTTATATGAACGCCCCTCTGGGTCCATATTTTCTTTTATTAATTGTTTAATCTCTTTTTGAGCTTCTTTTGGTAGTAGTGTTTTACTAAGGTCTACCAAAAATTTATTTCTTTCAAAGAAGTTATCTCCTAACTCACCTTCTTTAGTAAGTCCTCTTATTATATTATTAACTCTAAAATTACTTTCCCCTTTAAGGAACTTGTCTCTACACATATATAAAAAATATTCAAGATTTATATTTTTTTCTAATATTTCAGGTACTGTGTTTATAACTGTTTTTATACCAACTCCTTTTATACCACTTATATCGTCAGAAGAATCACCACATATGATTTTAATAACCTTTATATTTTCTACTGGAATAAAATGTTTTTCAAATTTAATTTTATCACCCTTTTTAATAACATCTGGTTTATTTAAAAGTTTTAAATTAACCTTGTCGGATACTAGTTGGGTTAGGTCTCTGTCGTTGGATAATATTGTTACTTCTTCATTACTGTTATTTAAACAATAGAAAGCTATGCAATCGTCCGCTTCATATCCTTCAAACTCACATTGTCTTATAAAAATTTCTTCTAGGTATTGTTGGATTCTTACTTTCTGAGAATATAGTGATTCAGTTTGTTCGTCACTTAATCTTTTATTTGCTCTTTTAATTTTATAGTTTTTATAAACCTTTCTTCTACTTTCATAGTTTTTTGGACCGTCCCAAGCAACTACAACTTTATTAAAACTATATTCTGTTATTAATTTTTTTATAGTATTAAGGAAATAAAATACTGCACCAAGATTTGCGTTTTTATCTTGGAAATTTTTTAACCCATGAAATCCTAGTTGGAGTAGTGAGTTCCCATCAATAAGAAGAGTTTTGGTCATTTTTTTTACTTAGAGGGTTAAATACTATTTTTCTATTTCTAAAAGTTCTATTTCAAAATTTAAATCTTTTCCAGCCAAAGGATGGTTCATGTCTAAGGTAACTTCTGTTTTGGTAACTTCCAAAATAGTTGCTGTAGCCGGATTTCCACTTTTCGTATTTCCTTGTATTCTCTCATCAATTATAAACCTAAATCCTTCAGGAAATTCATTTCGTGGAGATTTTACTATAGCTTCCGGATTAACTTCTCCATAAGCTTGCTCACATAAAATTTCCACTGATTTTTTATCACCAACTGACATTGTTCTAACAGTGTTTTCAAAATCCTTTAATACCTTACCTTCACCTATAACCATTTTTAAAGGTTCTTTCCTTTTTATTGAATTGTCGAATTCCTCACCATCTTTTAGTGTACCTATATAATGTACTTTTACTTTACTACCTATTTTTATATTACTCATTTTCTTTTATTTATATTGTTTTCTATTTGACTTGCTATATACATACCTACAGCTATTCCCACCCCAAATGCTATCACTAAACTTACTATGTCAATCATTTTCTTTTTCTTCTTTAATATCGAATTCACCACCAACACCTAATTGTTCAGACCAAAAGGTAGCATGTTCTTGTTTATATTTTTCTATTGATTTTTTTTCTTCAGCAGGGTCTTTACCAGCCAAAAATCCGTGTGGTGTCATTAAAATTTTACCATCTTCATAACCCAAACCATTAACATGGTTCTTCATAATAGTAATCTTGGTTCTGGTTGCAAATTTAACCTTTCTTTTTTCTTTAACTGCTGAAATATTAGTTGTACCAGCATTTTTTTGATTTCCAAATCTAAAAACTAGTGTAGAATTTAACCATAAAGCTTCTCCACCCTTTGCTTTAATCTTTGGTTGACCAAAAGGATTATCTGGTAGTTCAACCCAAGGCTGATTTACCACTACTAATGTATTTGTGTGTTTTGAGTCTTCTCTTCTAGACTTTCCTATTCTTTGGTTGATTCCCATTCCTATTTTATCAGCAAATACTGCAGCGTTATGCATTTTACCACCTTTACCGTCAAATGTCATTTTACATGGTATAGAACCTACAGAATCCCATAAGAATAATAAATCATAATCTAAATCACCTTTTTCTTGAGCATCTAACAAAGAATTTATATAATCTGTAATTTGTTCTATATATTCAAAATCATTATTAAATAAGAAAAACCCATCCCAATCTATTTCCCCTGTTTCTTCATCTACTACTTCTTCACAATCAAAACCTAACAACTTTGCATAATTAAATCCCCATTTTTGTTCTGTTATTATTATTACAGGTAATATTCCTTTTTTCTGTGCATCAACAGCTGTCTTAATAAGTGCTGTTGTTTTACCAGTATCGGAATGTCCTAAAAACATTTGTAAATGACCCATTGCTGGACCAGGTATTCCTGTCGCATCAAGGAATGCTGGTCCTAGGTCAAAAAATTTGTCTGATTTGAATTTAGCCTTTTTAGAGAATTTGCTCTTTATTTCTGAAAAACTTCTTTTCTTTAGTGCCATTTGTTAAAAATTTAAAATGGTAAGTCTTCGTCTGCTTTCTCGTTTGCTTGTGGGTCTACCGTATTACTTGTTGAACTTATGTCAATAGTACTATTTGTTTTAGAATTTGGGTCGTCGTATGTGTATTTTTTTAACTCACTGTCCCAAACTGGGTCTAAACCTTTAGATATAGCCTCTAAGTACTCAACTGGTTTTTGAGCGTACACGTCTTTCCATGTTCTTTCGTCTGAAGTCCATTCTGTCCCCTTTAAGTTATCTTCTGTTAACTTACCTGGGTCTTCATACATAACAGAAGATACTGTAGTATACTCACCTCTACCACCTGGTAATGGAACCGCTTGTAGTATAAGAATTAAATCTCTACCTTCATTAATATCAGTAATATCACCTTTATTTCTCCAAATAGGTATAATTTTATCAATTGGTCCATCACCTTTCCAATTATGTTTAAATCTCCAAAACTTAACACCGTCCTCTTCCTTATCTCTATCAACTACTTTTACTATGTAAAATTTTTGTGAACGATAATTTCGTGCTAATTCTTTTGATTGTGCGTCACCAGCTAATCTTAAAGCTTCTTCTACTTCATTTAATGGGCTTCTTTCTCCTGTTGGTTTGCCAGTAGAGTCTTTACCTGGGTCATAAATTTTCATCCATCTACCTTGTACTTGTGTGTTGTGGAAAAACACTTCTTTAAATGGTGAACTACCATCTTTTGTAGGTAGTATTCTGATTCTTTTTTCACCCGCCTTAACTCCTTTAGGTAGAGCGATGGTGAAATATTGTTTTAGTCTATCTTCATCCGACATTCTTGGCGTTGAAGATGTTGTCTGTTTGTTTTTTTCGTATTGGGCTAATACAGCGTCTAAACTTGAACTCATATCTTATATTTTTTTTTTAATAGTTAATTTACTTGATTAATGATAACTAACTTATTCTAGGTTGTCAATTATCTTATAAAAAATAATTAAATAAAAAAAGCCCACTTAAAGGGCTTTAAATATAGTATATTTTTATAATTAATTATAAATTAAAACTTTTTTGTATCTCTGAATCTGAAAAATTATCTACATCATCTGTTGTAAGGATGTATTCTTCTTTACCCTGTGCTTCAAACTTGTCTTGGCTATCATCCCAAAAATCTGAAAGTGTTTGGTCATACGGTCCAGAATCCATTTTTCTTGAGTCCAATTTTTCTTGTTCACTTTGTGGTCTAAATGTTTCTATTTTTTCTTCTAGGTTATTTATCTGGGCCATTAGTTGGTCCATACCTTCTAGTTTTTCTTCCATACCATCTAACATAGACATTAATGAGTCTAATTTAGTATTTGTTTCTTCTGAACTTTTTTCTAGGGTCTCCTGTTTATCTATCAAGTCACCAACTTCAACTTCAACCTCAGCCGCTGGTTCAGCTTCTGCAGGCACTTCAGGTTCTGCTGGGGGCACTGGAGGTGTTGGTGGTGCTGGCGGTGCTGTGGCATCGACTTCTCCTTCTATATCAACAGCAACTTCTTCGTCACCTACACCCATTTCATCAAATGATGTTATTTCTGCATCGTCCATCATCGTATCGTCTACTGCTGGAGCTTCTACATCTTCTTGTTCAGACATTTCTATTTGTCTTGCTTCAAATTTTTTCAATCTTTCAGAGTCACCTTGTTTTGTCATAAAACCGGAGCCTCCACCCACGCTACCTAACATTTGTTCTTCTAGGTTTATAGAATTATAACCTATTTGGTTAAATCTTTTAAGTTCTTCGTTTAGACTTTTTTCTAAATTATCCATTTAATAATTGTTTTACATCCCCATTAGGTGATTCTACTTGTACTTTTCTATTAAGTCTAGTTTCATTATCTACTCTTTCTATTAATCCGTCTCTAGTTCTTATAGTATAACAAATACCAGTATCCATATCACACACTTCTTGAGAAGCCCCATCTACAGAACTAGTTTTTTGAACCGCGTTGGTGTCCTTTCCTAAAAAATTATCTAATTTTCGTTTTAAATTTTCTGTTATCATAGTATTGTTTATTATATAAATATTAGTAAAAATAAATAAATTCTATATTAGTTTATTTATGCTGATTTTTCTTCCTTAAGATATTCTGTATTAAAGTTATTTGGGTTTAAATATTTCATTTCTTCTTTCAAGTTTTTATTAATAAAATATTTTTTTATTTCATAGTGTAGGTGAACTCCGTCAGAATTTCCAGTAGTACCCATAAGACCTATTTGAGCGCCTTTAGTTATAGCTTCACCAACTGTAAAAGTTGTCATAGTGTTTTCTTTTAAATGTGCTACTCTAAACTCATATCTAGAAACTGCACCTTCTACCCACGCACTTATATCTGTCATTCCAATTAATCTCTTCTCTATATACATAGAATTACCATAACCACCTCCACAAGCATTTCCAGTAATACTGTCATCATTAGCGGATAGACGAGGGAAGCAACCAGTCTTAATGTGGGTGATAATACCAGAAACCGGTGATTTAATTACAATATCTTCTCCTTGGGATTTTGTATTAGGTGAATAGTCTATTCCTCTATGGTTATATGTTTTTTTGGTGGTTTTATTTGTTCTTAGAACCCAGAATTTCTGTCCTGGGCTTGGTTCCTGAATTTTGGTTAAATCTACAGGGTCTCCAATTGGGAATGTTAGTGTCTGGATGTCGGACTCGTTATCTATTATGTCATTCTCAAGTTCTTGTTCCGTAAAATCAAATACATCCAGTTTAAGCTCCTTCTGGTTGGTTTCTACAACGTCGTCTAGTTGGTCTAGGTGTTTAGTTAATTGTTCTTGTATAGTACTAAGTAAATCTGTTATTTTAGGTAAACTTGTAATACCAACTCTTACTCCTGAAAATGTTGTTTGCATTTCATTTGGTGATATGGAGTGGCTAACGTCCGTAATAAGATAGGGACCACTAAACATAGGAACATACCTTAGTTGAAAATAGGTTGTTGGTTGAATTAGAGCGTTTCCTAACGCTGTTACTTGGCATTTATAGGACCTAGATTTGTACAAATTAAATAAATTTAATGAGTTAGTTGAAACTTTGGACCCACTAGCCATTTTACCTAAGTCTTCCAAAATTCTAAAAGACTCACTTGTGTTTGGGAATTCTGACTGGTCCAAAGATAAATTTTCAAATACTTGTTGATTTGGGATTCCAAAATCAACAGCAAAAGCCATAATCTTATTGCTTAATTGTCTTTCTTCTTCAGTGTTAGGCACAGGACCACATAGTGGATTTGGGCTGACTCTATTTAAAACAAAAGAATCATTATTATATCCATAATTCATAGTTTTTATATCTAGACTTGTTGATGGTGGCCCAACATATTGACATAGATATTTAGGGGATGATTTTGTAGTATCAACTTCTTTAAAAGTACCAAACATAGTATCACCTTGTGCCTGTGTATTATTACCCTGCATATTATAAAAATTAACATAAGATGGTAATGGTATGAAATTAAAATGATTTATAGAACATATATGACTTATAAACCCAGCAACCGTTTGTTTAACAGAAGTACTAGGTTCTTTAGTAAATGGAGTGTCTAACCCCAAAAACGTATATATATCAATCATTGCCTTACTACCAATATCTCTATTACCCCTATCTAAAAACATAAATCTTTCCATCACCGTATTATATGAAGGTATGGATGTGTTAGATGTTCTGTTTGTTTGGGTGTCTTCTCCCTGTACTTTAGTACCTGATATCCATTTATCGTTAAATGTTTTAAAAACCTGATATAGTTCTAATTTTAAATTATCTGCCACAATTTTAGGTCTTTCATCATCACTATCGTCACCATCTTCTTCGTTAAGTGATTTAAATGGGTTTACCTTAGCCATTAGTTTCAATAATTTATCTACATACTCTGTAGAGGCATTGTCCATCATGGTTAACATACTAGTTAATCTTTTTGTAAAAGTTGCTTCGTCTAATCCCACGTTTCCACCAGGAGAATCTTGTTCAGTGAAAGTCATATACAGTTTAAGTATTGGTGCAAATTGTAAAACCAATGTGTGTGAAATATCATAATTTTTAAAGAAGTCAAAACATATATTAACCATCCTATTAAACTGTGAATTACTACCTATTTCTTTTCTAGGAATTACCCAAAGAGAAATATCCAATAAAAACGATGCTGTTGGTAGTGTAACTGAGTTATCAAATTTAGGTAGGGGTAAGGACGCCCTAATAGTACCAGTGTCTACTAGATAATAAACTAACGATTTTGTTGTTGTTGTATCAACCGTAGAAGGGCTATTTGTGGGGTTTACTACAATATCCAAACCATTTACAGAACCATGTTTATATATTACAGACTGGTTTAAAAATATTCTACAAACATTTAAAAACTTTGTGTATTGTGCTGTTCCTAATTCCTGCGTAGTAGGTGATGCTCCAACTGATTCGACTTCTGATTTTTTAACAAACATTAGGTCTGTAAATATTTTCTTAAATTCTGTATATTTCCCTTCAACTATACTAGCATCTGGGTTAACTGGTTCTGAAAAATTTAAAAATTCTCTTTCAAACCCCTCTAGGACTTGTGTTGGGAATACTGATAGTAACTCAGTAAAATCATCATACTTTGTATTATTGTCATTTAAATCTGTAAGATTTATATTCCAAGCTTCTTGTTCTGGTGTTGTATTTTTAATCCTTTTTAAATATCTAGTTCTAGGAACTCTACCGTATATAGCACCGTAACCTCCAGCTCCAGTTTGTCCCTGAGGTTCTTTTACATCAAAAGCACCATATCCTGCTCCTGCCCATAAAAATCTTGCACTACCATCAAAACCAGCTGTATTTATATTATCAGTCATAAAACTTAAATCTGTATTTACTAATCCACCAGCTGAAGGATATAAAATATAATACGGGTCAGTAGCTGCATCTACACTATCTAACCCTGACGCCCCTATAAAAGCAGAATCAGCAAACGTTGTATAAAAATTATAAGAGATACTATCCTTATCAAAAGTTAAATGGGATTCCCTTTCCATTTGGAGTTGGAATGTGTTTAAGAAATTTGATTGTGCGTCTGGCGTTGGGGTCCAACTCCCTACAGGGTTTAATATATTTTTATCTGTAACAATTTTGTGCACAGCGTCTATAAGGCGTGGCCAAAAACCTAGAGTTATTTTAGTGGTGTCTAAACCAGGTAAAATATTTCCATCATAAGTATAGTCATACCAGCCATTACCATTTGCGTTAGCCGGGTCTACATACCATTCATTACATCTAATATCACCATCATTACCCATAGTACCACCATCTCCAGCACCTAGTCCACCAAATATACCATCTGCTTTATTTGTCGGTGCATTCTTATAATTCCACCACAATGAACCCATTTTTAAAATAAAAGCATAAGGTAAATCATGATAACTTGCTAATTGTTTAATTACTTGAGCTGTATAACCACCATATTGGTTTTTTGAATCGAAACTTGTAATTATTTTTTCTAATGTACTACTTAATGGTAATGAGTTTAAAAACAGATAAGCAGCTTCAGCGTATGGTAATGGTTGTAACGCCCCTTCTTGTGTAAAACCTTTATATATTGCATTTGCGAACCACGGTGTGTTTAACATTGAAACACATTGGTTTTCGAATTGGCCAGTATTATTTATACCTTCTGTTAATGGTTGTAACAATATATCTTTTTCTATGGTCTCATAATGTTCTACCCACTGGTGTTCTAATGTATATGAGGATAATGTGGGTAAAGTTTTACTATTTCCATACTTCTCACTATCCCAATTTAAATTACTAAAAAATAACTTATGATTTTCTGTTGCGTAAACATTTGTTTGTGGTGGGATAGTTAATTCATTTATATCAAAAAAGTCTGTTCCTATAGGAGCGGGAATACCATCAGCTAACCTAGCACCTAAACCACTTACATTAGAAAAAATAAATGGGTAACAATCAAAAAGTCCGTCTGATGCTTTTTTACTAGTCGAGTAAAGGTCCTTATATTTTAAGAATTCCCCGTTATTGGTATAACTTTCTTTTGTAACCGATTGGGGGTATAGTCCAAAATTGGTTCCTTTTAATGGTACACTTTGTTTATTTACTCTATCATTTATATATGGTGTATTAATATAAGCATTTTGATATAATATCTCTTTATCGGGTGTATTACTTTTAAAATAAGATGATAAGGTTAGGCGGTTAAAATTGTTATCTTTAAAGAACTCCAGTAAAGGTAAATTTTCCTTAATGGAATTTTCTAGATTTTTACTGTCGTTCTCCGCTGCCTGAAATATTACATCAGCAAGTTTTTGTTGTTTCATTAGTTCATACCCAACAACACCAACATAATTAGTAAAATCATCTGCCCTATCTAATATTTCCCATAATATAGAGCCTATTGTTCCTAAACCGTCATTACTATTTATTTGATATGCCTCAATGCCCGTAAAAGGAAATTCTCTTACTGATATTGGGATTACTTCTATAAATTTAGCATCATTCGATATTGGTGCAACTATTTCATTTCTCCTAAAAGCTACAGTTTTTGTATATTCTTCTATAAATTCTACCTCTGGCCATAACGCCCTATCATAAGCTTTAGTCATTGATAAACTTCCTGCCGCTCCAGGATATTTTAATACAAGTTTATTTTCTTGGTCATCAAATTCATAGTATTGAGGCCATGGGAAAACGGTGTGTTCACCTTTTACGGTATCCGCATAGGCTTTTTTGTCTGTAATTATTACTTTTATTCTATCTTCCGCATCTTTTTGGTTAAAAGCATCAGTATGAACTTTATCCATTAATCTTAAATAAGTGTCAACCCCCGCTATAACTACCGCTACTAAATTTCTAATAGTTGGTTCGATTGTTAAACTTTCTTTAAATATTTTATTTAGTTTTTGGGTTACTTCGCTTTGTATCCTATTATAATTTTTTTCAAATTCTGCCATAACTCTGGTAAACACACCACCAAAACTTTTAGGGGTCTTATCTAAAACATAGTAACCTTTTTCTGGTACCTCATTTATATTATGGGCATTATTACTTCTTGCTCTTTGATGTTCTGTGAAAAAATCTCTTATTAAATTAACTGAACCTTCACCTTTATCGACACCAAAAGTAGGGTTGTCTTTTAAAATACTTTTATAACCGTCTATTATGTATCTCAATTTACTCTCTGCCTTTTCTATCCCTTCGTTGGTGTTGTCTATAAGTCTATAAGCTAAAGCTTTTATTTTTTTCCCACCGTTATCGGTAGCTGAACCTATATCCATATCTAAAGGTACATTTTCTTTTGAGTCTTCTGGGAGAAGATAAGTTGTCTTCCATCCATTAGTTCCAAAAATAGCTTCATAAAAATTTTTAAGTTTTAACTCATATGTTTTTTGGTCATTAGTAAATTGTAGGTCAACTTTTGTAAAATTTTTCTTTAGGTTATCAGTAAAAGTTTCTACTTTACCAATTAATTCATAAATTGTTAGGTGGGGGAAATTTGGGGCTAGATATCCTAATTTTTTATATATGTTATAAACATCATCCATAATCTTTCTACCTAAACCTTTTGATTGTTCTTCTACATTTGTAGATATTAGTCTGGTAGACGGGTACATATAAGGAGCTAACATTGCTTGTTGTAGATTAATATCGTTTAATAAAGCAATATGGTTACCTATAAAAGTAGCTGAGATATTATAATCACCTGAACCACTGTCAAAACTAGCCTGAAAATTAGTTAAGGCTAGTTGGTATTTTACCGCCTGTCCGTAATACCCTTTAACTGTTAAATCAAATTGTGGATATGGTAAATGAAAAAAAGCTGTATATGGTGTATTTGTTTCTGCTTGTTCAAAAAGAGTTTTCCCCCTTACATCTACAAAATTTATAGTAACTTGTGGCACAAAAGAAGAACTTATTTTTATATCTATATTTTTTATACCAAACCCCTGAAAGTCATTTTTATTATCTATTGTCTTAGTAATAAAAGTTTCTCCCTTTTCAGTTACATCTTCTTGTCTTCTTATTTTATTTACAGATGGGCCAAACGCTTCTGTCCAATCACTATCTAAAGATTTTTTACCTACAGGTTTTAAAAAATTTATTTCTCCATTAAATAAATCAACTTTTACACCAGTATTATCTGAAGACGCCTTATCAACTATTATTTTAGAACGAGGTATTACTGTAGCAACTAAATTTATATAAATTACTAAATCTTCATGTCTAACTAGTCTGTCTTCTATAGTTTTACCGTCAGGACTTGTTATTTTATTAGGGTCTATTAAAACTAAATTATCACAAACTTGTTGGACATACACACTTTCACCCGCGTTAAGAATATCATCTGCCATAATATAAAAAATGTTTATCTAATTCACTTTTGTAATCTTGTAAGCTAACTGTTAGTGGAAACGGTACTCTAATTATTCTACCGTCTTTAATGTTCCATTCTTGTCCACCATATTCTGGATTTGCTTGTAAAATTAACCACCCAAAATATGGTGTATTATATATTTGTTGTGATATTTTATCTAGCCTACTACGTCCAACCTTATATACCAAATATCTATCTGAAGTTTTCTTAGGTATGTCTATCTGAGGAACTGTCTTAGTCACCCCATTAACTTCAAAATCTTTATATCTATTATAATATGACATTTTATGTTATGCTTATATTTTTTATTATTTTTAAATTATAACTACTATTGTTAGTCCCCATAACAGTAGAATCATAAAATCTTCTTACTAATGATAACTCACTATTACTTTGTGTAAAGTTAACTTCAAAATTATCTATCGCTTTAGGTATGCCTTTCATTTGTTTAAGTTTGTCAACAATCTCTGTTTTATCAAAATATTTTTTATATTTCTTTGTATCATAATTTAAAAAAGTTATAGCAAGTTTTAATAAATTAAGTGTGTATGGTTCCACAATATCTTTTTTTATGCCGTCACTATATTTTCTTTTAACTTTGGTTAGGTCTTTTATTAATTCATTACTTCTATATGATATTAGTGTCTGTGCGTATTCGTACCTATCATAAGAATCCATATATCTAACAATCTCACTACTCATTAACTTATCAATAAAAAATAGGTATTCGTTAGGATATGTTAGATTATCTGTATATTCTGGACTAACAGAACCATACATATTTGCACAAAATATTTCTAGCGTTTTTGAGGTTGCAGAAACCTCACTAATTAGATTAGTTGTACTAGTGCCTGTGGTTAAATTAAGACTTACAAGACCATTATTAGATGTCCCAGTTAAATACCCACCCATACTAGATGATATTAAATTTAATTTATCTACTGAGTTTGATAATTTTAATTGGTTATCTCTTAGCTCTATCAAGAATTGTAAAGTTAGACTTCTAAGGTCTAGCCATGATTTTTTAGCATGTTTTAATAAAACTTTTTTTACATATTCCTTATCTAATGTATCCGCACCAAAAGGTAATTCTTTTTGTATTCCGGTAGTTTGTGCTGTTATTGAATTATAGAGTTCTACATATTTGCTATCGATTCTTTTTAAACCATTGTATGGGAAACCTAACAAATCCATACCGGTATCCATAATATTTCCCCATTCGTATTTAATTTCTCTAAAAACTTCCTCTAGTACACCATGTCCTTTTTGATTATATAAATCTATAAACCCAGTATTTGTAAATTCGCTATAATCTTTTGCGTTCGTTAAAAACGTATTATAAAGAATTTTATATTTTGATTCACCTGTTAATGCCATTATTCAGTTTCTTCTTTTAAATGCCCTTCACCAGTTTCTGAATCAGAGTTAACCGTTGCACCTTCTGGTTTTTTAAATAGATTTACCATATTATTAGCTATCTCATCTAATGACATTAAGTCATATTCTGATACCTTTGTTGGTTTTTGTGCTCGTTCATCATAAAGTTCTGTGTTCGCAAAATAACTAAACGATAAAGCGTTTTGTAATTTACTGACAGGGCCTTCAAGACTTTGTCCACCAATAAATTTAAAGTTAGTTTGTACACTTACTATCATTGGTTGTACTCCTATTCCTTCTGGATTTAAATCAAATAAATTATCGTCATAAGAATAACTTACAGAATCGAAAACCACTTTAGAGTGGTAGAAATCACCTATTCTTAATACACAGACTGGTGGTGGTCCAAAAGCTGTATTATCCGCATCTACCATGGTAGTTCCTTGGTCTGTGACAGTTGGTATTGTCTCTCCTGGCCTTAAACATTGTAACATAAAAGTTAGCCTAGAGTTAAGTCCTTCTGGTGTCATAGAGTGAAAAGCTGGGTGGAAAAATTTTAAATTATCTCTTAATGATTGATATATAAATGGGTATTGTTCTCGTAGAAATGTAAAATAATTTGCCTCTCCTAGTAATTTTCTAATTATACTAGTCATAGTTGCTCTTCTATCTGTATATCCTATACGGAATCCGTCACTAACAGTTCCTTCATTAACATTATCAACATTAAGATGTCCACTTTCAGCATCAGTGTTTTGATTTTTCTCTATGGTTTCAGCTTCTTCTTCTTTTAAATGTCCTCCCATATCTTTTTCACTAGAATCGTGATTAACCACTGTATTAGTTGCGTCTAATTTGACATCAGTTGTAACTTCTTGGGAACCACCAGCGACTGACACTTGTATAGCACTAATAAAATCAAAACTAAGATTTGGGTATTGTTCTGCTAATTGGTATATATCATATTTTCTACATCCCGCAAAAAACGACTCTAATACCGCATCTGCTTCTGCATCCGGCATACCTTTTAATTGTGTATCAATAATTGCATTCATTATAGAAGCGTGGTCAACAATAATTTTGAATGATAGTGTCCCAATTCTTTCAGCACTATTATAAGTGTATATAGGTTCTGGTCTGCCTAAAAAATCAGTACGACTCCAGTTTGCAGAATTAGTATCTCCTACTTGTATGTCGTATGGGGGAAACCACATTATTCTTCCTCCATTAGGTCCCTTTTCAGAAGCTGGTAAGTTACTTTGTTCTCCAGTTCCTCTCCATGCTAAATTTTCAATAGAGAACATATATTTCTTAACTTTAGTACCTTCTGGCATAGATGTAGATTTGCCACCGTCTAGATTAGTAGGTGCTATATTTAAATTAAATGTAGAATCTAATACAGAATCAGTATTTTTCCACTGATTACCTGATGATTTAACTAGATTACTATATTTAGAATACGGTCTATCTTTTGTCCAAGCTCTACAATATTCTACACAATTCCAAACAACCTCTCCTGGTGCAAAATCTACTACTCTAGAACCTTTAGATATGTTTTTATACCCATCATTAAAAACTTTAGATACTTGGTCTATGGCATTACCAGCATGTTTCCATTTAGCTCCACCATAGGATGGTGCTGAATCTATAAGTTTTTGAGTGTAGTCTAATAAACTTCCTTTTTTCTTTGGCTTTAAATCCGACCTAGTTGAAAAGAACATCATAGATTGTTCTCCTGAAGATATTGAATTTCTACCGAACCATGTAAATCCTCCTTCAATAGTCCCACCATCTATTGTGGCTCTACCTAGTGGACCAATTTGGTAATATCTCCATAATGCTCTACCGTCAACATTATCAAACTCTTTATATACTTCTGAAGGCCCATAAACTAAAGCTTTAATCTGTCTACCAAACACATCTTTAGGTGTGGCTTCAACTGGTGATTGGATTAAATTAGGTTCTGTATTTTTACTACCTACATAATAATTGGCTAATGGTGCTTCCGTAGATGGGTCAACTTCTGCCCTAGTATAGTCTGGTCTATATCTATTGAAGTTTAGCCCATCAAAAAGTTCTGATTGTTGGTCTTTGCCCATATACTCTATAAATTTATCCGATGGTGCGGGTACACTAGACGGTGTATTAGGTAAAGGATTTGAGTTTGTTATGCCATTCCATATTGAATTTATTATGTTAGTTGCTTGTGTTAACATATTAGTTTGTGAGATATTATTGGCTCCTTGTCCGGCAATACTATTAATATCTAATGGGGTTACAGGTGTAAAATAGTTACCTGGTATCGGTGATTCACAATGTGGGTATACTCCTTCCAACCTAGAAAGGTAGTCTGATTTTGGTGGTATTAACTCTCCTGGTGGTGCTGTCACATTTAAAGTAGCGTCTCCATCCTCACTTATATTAAAATCAAATTTAGCTAAATTAAAACCTAAATTATCTTTTAAATAAGGAAAAGAGGAACGTATCAACTCTGAATCATCTAATACCATTGAGTTTATAGTTACTAGTTGTCCATTGTTACTAGTAACGGATTGCATTATCTCTATTGCTGTATAATTAGAATAGGAAAAATTGTCAAAGGATATGCCGGGAGCAAATCCCAGGGGTTGTAAAGTATTAGGACTAACATATTGTAATTGGGCGTCAGTAACTAAATTAACTACATTTATAGAAAGTGGGTTACCATAACCTACCTGAGGACCGTATTTGTTTACTAAAAATTGTGTCTCTTTTAAAGGTATGCCATTCATATCCTTAACGTTCTCAGGCACTGGAGAATCTTTAACTGGTACCCATCTTTGTGAATCTACCACAACACTACCCGGTTTTTGGTCACCGTTTGGTGGTATTGGGTTTCCTCTATCTAAATAGGAACCATCAAGATTTCTAGAAAGCAGCGTGTCTCGAAGAATTTGTGTACTTCGAATTGAGATGTCGAAATCTCCTTGCCACCATGGCCATGTTACTCCTGTATTTTTAGGTACTGACATAATTAAAGTCTTTTGTTATAAATAGGTTATCTAACCGTTTTCTAACCATTAGGTGTTGTGGATTTGGTGTTGCTTTTACTAACACCCATTGCTATTTCATCAAATAATGGTGGTAATACCTCTCTGACTTGATTAGGTGTTAGTTTGATGGTGTTACCATCATACCTTATCTCTAAAGGTGAAAATACCACTTTAACCTCATCTGGGTTACCTACTGTATTATTATTAATTGTATTTGTATTATTATAATTGTTTAATATATCTTGTCCTTCTGGGGTATTTTCTAGAAATGCTGTAATGTCGTTTGGGTTAAATGTTCCACCAAACGCTCCTCCGGTTGGGAATCCAGACATATCGATAGGTTCGTTCCTATTAGTATCCGTAGTGGCATCTCCCCACGCTCTCCCAATACCAGTACCACTCGCAGTCTTCTCAATAGCTTTACCGAACAAATCAGTTGTGGTATTAATCATGTCGTTGAGACTGGGTGTTTCTAGTCCTTGACCACCTTCAAATAACTCGATTTGACCTTGTACTAATTCGTTACCTAAACCTGAAGTAGCTAGTGCATGAGCAAAATCTTGTGCTGAGGTTCCTAACATACCTGAAGCTGCCATGTCTGTTAAGTAGTTTTGGATTATTGCTACATTAGCTGCCATACCTTCTTGGACAGATAATTGTGCCTTATTAACTGAGTCAAGGTCCATGGAATCTTTTTCACTTTGTTTTCGTAATCTTTCCATTATGGTCGAATCTTTATCTATCATGTCTCCTAATTGGTCAAAACCAATCTCTTCAGTACCTAACTTAACCATAAATTCCCCACTAGCATCTATATCCGCCATGGAGGCAATTAACTTTTTATCTTGTTCGTTTAATTCTGGAATACCTCCTAATTTTCCTATTGCCTGAGTTCTCTTTGCGGCTCTAATAGCCGTTTCAGCAAGATTATTATAATCTTGTCCTGTGGCTTCTGCCATTGCCTTTAATCTAGCTCTTTCCCCTGGTGATATACCAAACTCTCCAGTTTCTTTGTTAAATGTTACAGCACTTTCTGCTGTTTTAATAATTGCTTTTTCTAGTCCCTCAACATCATTTTGAGCCATGTACATTAATTGGAATGGGTCTAATAGTTCACTAGCTGCTCCACCAATCATTTGTAATTTTGCGGCCATTTCTATAGCCCCTTCAGGACTGAAAGCCATATCCGCCATTTGCATTACATTCTCAAAATTATAACCTAGTACTTGTGCCTCAGCAACCATTCTTGATAGTCCATCAACACCATCTTGAAACCCGTAGGTATTAATTTTATCAATATTTGCAGTAACTGTGGGTAAAAATTTAGACACTACCGCCCCATATTTTCCAGCGGTAGCAATTGCTCTACTAGTAGTTTCACTAGCCTCAAGAGACCCTTTACCAATTTTTTCAAATTGCCCTATCACCTCACCCATATCAAGACCAGCTGATTTGTATAATTTTTGTAATTTAGTAGCTTCTACTAAAGCCTCTTTAGGTAAAATAAATAATCTTCCTGTCGCTTCTGAAACAGCCATTTGTGTTTCAAATGCATCATTTACTGTAATTGCGTACCCTTCAAATTCTCTTCTTGCGTCCGTTATGCCCAGTATTACACCCTCCATCATACCTTCATCCACGCCAAGATTTGAAATTATATCTTTACGGAATACATCTGTTAAAGAAAGAATGTCTAAATAAACAGCTTGGATATCTCCTAAATTGTCTTTAACTGATTTACCACTTATAAATGTCATGGTTTGCATCATATCTAATGCTTTACCCATAGTTAAATCAGCCTGACTTCTAGTAACAGATAATTCTTCTAAACTTCTATTAATTGTGGATAAAATAGCAGAATCTCCAGTTCCTTTATAACTGTAGCTTTGTCCAGTATCTTTTGTATATCCTGCTTTTCTTATAGCTTTTTCGAAACTTGCGTCTGTTACTTTTATTACGTCACCACTCGGATATTGAACTAAGTCTACTGGAAATGATGGTATTGGGTTTTTTATCCCCATTTTCTTTGCCAATTTTAAAGAAAGTGGGTTACCTTCTTTTCCTAATTTTCTAATGGATTTAATTCGGGACGCATGGTCAGGTTCATCAAAAGTATTAAATACTCCTAACGGCACTCCCAGTTCTGGGTGGGAGGCTAAATAGGGTCTTCCTTTGGATAAGAAACCCTCTATATAAAGTTGTTTGTTTAGATTAAACATATAGTTCTTTAAACTATAAATATTTAACTTCTACTTTTATTACGGTTTTGTTCTATTGCTGTATTTTTTTTCTCTATTTCTTCCATTAATTTATCTAAATAAAATCGTCTTTCAAATACAGGCATCTTTAAAATGTCTTCTCGAGTAAAATTAAAATTTCTAGATAAGTAATAAATCTCTTCTAAAAGCGCATACCTATAGCCCGAAGAAAGGACGAAAAAAGTTCAAACCAAAATTAATAGTAAAGTTAACCACTCTACCGGAAGGGGCTGTAGCTACTTTATTAACATCTAATCCTGGTTCTACAGAACCTAAAAATTTCTTAATTTCTTGTGCGTCTTTTAAAGGCAAAGTATGGATAGCAACAGAGATTGTCATTGGGTCATTTTCACCATCTAGTTCTACAATACATTTTTCTAATCTTTTTGTCGCCATAGGTTTTACCTTCATTCCTTCATAACTCTTTTCCAATTCTTTTAAATAAACCGTATCCTCAGGTGTTATTAATCTTAATTTACAGTTTTTTCCTGATACTGGTAGTGCGTACTCAAATAACCCTTCGTTATTTGGTTTTATACTAACTTCTTTAGTTTTTAAAACGGATAGGTCTTCCGTATGTTCAAAATCTTTACCGGTTTCCGGGTCGGTTAAGTTAAATGTGTAATTTGGTCCAAAAGCTGTGTTTCTTAAAAATACAAATACAGCTTGTTTATCACATTCGGCTAACTTCGTAATATCAACATCTTTATCTAATATCTTTGCTTTTAATAAAGTATCCATTAATTCACCAGATTGTGAAAGATTAGGAGATGTTAAAATATTTTCATCTGCTGCTGTTAAATAAGAAACCTTTAAAGTTTTCTTTTTATTCTGATAAAAAATACCTTCTGAAGGTAATTGTACAATATCGTAAGGGATATTTGGTTTGATTTCGGGTGTTTGTACGTTTTCCATTTTGTCTGTTATAATATTTTATTAATAATAATAAAGATATATTTTAATTAAGTGAATAAAAACTTAAAAATATCTATAATAAGTATTATAAAATAAAAAACCCACATAAAGTGGGTTATTTTATTAATATGTCAAAACTAAATTAGTATACTAAGATACATCTATCTGGTCTTAATGTTGCTGCTATATTAGCCATCCCTTCATCACTATAAGATAAGTCATTAAAGTTTACATCAGTTAAGAAACAACCTTGTAAAATCCATTTTTCAACCACAACACCAGTAGGGTCTAACATCTCTAAATCAAGATTCTTTTTATATCCAGCCGCGTAACCCATTCTACCTGTAACTGATTCAGCGTGTAATCTAACCCATTCCATAAGTGCTTGTGAAGCTGATGGACCAATTGGGTCTCTAAATGTTACACTAATTGTATTCCATACAAATCTACCAGCCACATATGTTGATGTGTTTAGGAATGGTATCTCTACGGAACCAATTGTAACTTGTGGTCTTGATGTACTTTCTACGTACCACTCGTTAATCCCTAGAGAAGAATCAAATCTCATTATAAACCTATTCTTTTTCTTTGGTTCATACGGTACGGGCATTTTCATTAATAAATCGGCCATGTTGTTTTAATTTTTAATTTTTTTATTTGTTAATAAATATCACCTACTTTTATTATTTACTAGTTTTATATATAAATATATGATTGCAGCAAAATAATATTATTCACTTACCTTAGATACAATAATTTTATTCTTTTCTCCTTGTGATGTGTCATATATAAAAAATTGTACCCCCGGATATTCTATAGATAATTCATTTCTAATATAATCCATAACAGTATCTATATTTTTTCTATCATCATCACTAAACCCTATTGTTAGTCTATCATACTCACCACCTGTTAATTTTTTTACACCATTAACAACTTTAGCCACATAATCTTTTAATGCTATTTTCTTACCTTCTTCAGGATTATCTACGCTAACATCCATCCCAAATTTATCTTTGAATTCTGTAGAGGTAACAGCTGAAAAGTCGTTATCTGATAGGTAGAAATCTATTTTTTCTTCCATGGACATATCTTTGGTTGATGGATAGGCTTTCTCTATGTTATTCACCATTTCATTAATTTCTTCTGTGGTGAATGTCATTCCTATTAATATTCGGACACTCTCTTTGATTGCATGATGTGGAGTTCCTCTAGCTGTAATTATAGAAAAGGGGCTAACATTTAGTAAAGATTCTTTAAATTTTTCAAAACTAGGTGCAAACTTTTTCTCTTCTATTGCTTTTTTAGTGTCACTAATGAATGTTTGTGGGTCTTGGAAATCCATAAACGAGTGGTCTGTTAATCTATACTCTGGATTATTTCTAAGTTCAGCAAAATCTTCAGTACTTACATTTATCGGGACCCACATTAAAGATTCTTTTTTTTCCATTTTTATTTTTGTAGGCATAAAAAGTATATTATCATCCCAATCAAAAGAATAACCACGTATTTTATCTGTAGTCATCACTTCACCAATTTCTTTAACTAATTTAGTTAATTGTTTTTCTGTAAGAATTAAACCTCTTGTCATATATTATAAATATTTTCATAATATAAAAAAAAACGTGATGTCTCCATCACGCTAATTTTATTAATATTAAAGTAGTATTCTGATTAAAGTATACTAGGATTATACTTATTTCCTGCTCTATCTACTCTATTAAACCATTTTTTCATATCCTTAATTTCCGATTCAGTAATAGGGTTTGTGGTTTTTAATATTCTAGACTCAGTTGGTATTTGTGTTTGATGAGGGTCTGGGTTGTTAGGTTTTGGTTTACAAGGAATTTCTGGCTCACTTTTTGGACATTCACAAGGCATTCCGGGTTGTGGAGCTAATCCGTATGCACCATCTTTTCCTCTACAACATTTTCTACAAGGTTTTCTATCATTTTGCCAAGGATTATCCCCGTGATGGCTATGTGGATATTCAGATGTATGTTCCTTCATCTGCTTCTTCATCATTTTTTCTGCATCTCCAACTCCCGAATCCAGTACTGAGTAAACGAATTCATTATCTGGGTCTTGTTCATATATAAAACCGGCTAACCATAATCCATATATTGGTTCCCCTTCTAACTCATGTATATCTTCATCTAATCCAGGCCCATTCCACAATTCTTCATTCCATCCAATATTTTCTGCACCTTCTTTAGTGGTATCGTCTATATCTGCCCAAACAGTTTGGCTGGTTAGGTACTCACCTAATTTTTCCCAATACTTTGATGATTTAAAGTCAGCGTATCTTTTATGCTGAGGCTCCGTTAAATCTATATTCTTATAGTCTTCCTTCACCTGTTCGTTAATTCTACGAAGTAATCTTTGTAGTTGGGATTCACTTACAACCATTTTTTGTTTTTTATTTTTAGTGAAGGTTTTCCTATTACTTTTAGGTAATCCTATTTCTTCCGATAAAATTCGTTTTTTAAATTTCATATTTGTTTATTATATATCTTCAAATGAAGCTCCTGTCGGAGTAATTAGGAATTCAATAAATATGAATTCAAGTGCTCTTGTTGGTTTGATATAAATCTTACCGTTTAACTCATTTCTATCGATTTCTTCTGGGTCATTAGACAATACAACTCTAAAGTCTGTTAAACCTCTATCTCTTCTTATAGAGTCTAGGATTGGGTTAACTAAGTCTAGGAATTGTTGTCTTACAACATCATCATTTTGTTCAAATAATAATCTAACAGCAACTGCTGAAATCAGTTTTCTAGTTTGTAATAGTAATCTTCTAACATTTATTCTATCTAATGCTGATTCTTTTACTTGTAATGTTTTATTACCGAAGATAATCGGACCTACATCACTAAATGTTGCAATTGGATTTAATCTTCCAACATACAGTGTGTCTCTTTCGTCTAAAGTTAATTTAGTTCTAGCTTTAATCGCGTTTACAATACCTCTAGTATAACCAGCCGATGCAAACCATGGGAAAGCTATATTATCTGTTAAGGCCAAGTTTCTAGCAACCTCAGCTGTTGGTGGAATGTACAGTTGTTTATTTGTATTATTATCTCTAACTAACACCCATGGATAATAAGTTGCTGTATAATTAGAATCTATGAAACTATCTTCCATATTATTAACCGCTTCTGTAGGGTCAATTTTATTACCTGAATCAGAAGTTGTATTAACAAATAAGTTATAATCTGGTGTAGTGGTTATATATAATGAGTCAGCTCTATCAGTTTCTACCATATCAATCGCGTCATTTACTAAAGCTAAATTATTTACATAATCTATACCTGGAGTAGCAAACACATTAATATCTACAGATTCTGGATTTTCAAACTTATGTATTGCTTGTTTATACGCGTCATAATCTGTGTTGGATTCGGTAGTTGAAATCTTTTTAAACGACCCTAGTCCAGTAGCGTCTGTATATGTGCTATCCGCACAGGCTCCATATTTGTATCCTGTCATACCTAATCTATACCCATCTTGATTGGTTCTCGTTTTTCTATATTCGTCCCATCCGTCAAAACCTCCATAAGGTGCTAGTGTGAATTTTCTAGATTGTATTTTATAATATGGGTCAGTTGTTGAAGTTGGTTCTGATTGGAATGATGCGTCACCCACCATAAACATTGATTTACCACTTAAAGTAGATGCTGTTTCTGTTAAATAAGAACCAGACCCCGCTATAACTACTGTTGCTCCAGAATCCATATGGAACCCTTGAGTTAAAGTTGGCCAATCGCTACCTGTTGTACTAGTACAAACCGAAGTTGGTGTCTTAAATCCTTTATATTCAAAGAAATCGTAGTCAATCGCTGCTCCATCACCATTAGAGAAACCTAAATAATTCTTTCTAATATTATCACCAGCAGAAATTGAAGCGTTACTCACACCATTTGAATCGAAGTATGGGTCGAAAACAGTTTCACCTGGCTCATAGTATTTGGTTTTCCATTTTGGGTAAGGGTTTATAGTACTTGTACACGACTCTCTAAACTTATAACCCTCAAATCCAGCTGGTAAAGCGTCTTTTAAGTCTCCGTCTATAACAGCGTCTGCTAATTCTAACATTGTATATGTAGACTTTAACTCATATTCTCCGTCAGAAGTACCAATTTTTCTAGCTATAAAGTTCGGTGCTGTTGGGTCTAGTGTACATCTTGTATATTTTTCTAAAACTATAGGATTAGCATCTGTATCATAGAAATCTCTAACTACAACATCAAACTCTACTCTTTCAAAAGAAATGTTAACTATAGATATTTTATGTTCTCTATTTGCTGCAGAACCGTCTGATATTGAAACAAATCTGAATAATCTAGAAACTTCAGTACCTCGTAATTCTGAAACAACATAAGGTGTTGCTGGTGTTTGCCATTCATTCATATACCAACCCAAAGATGTTCTGTTGGTGTTGTTCCATCTTGCAGCTGGAAGATAACATACACAACAATTTAATCCTCTAATTTTTTGTCGTCTGTATAAATATTTTAATAAATTAGGATAGATTTCTTCAACAAAAATAGGAATCTCATTAGCTTCTCTATCAAATACTTTTCTTCCTAATACTCTTGATAAATAATTTTTCTTACTAGTGTCTAAAGATGCTGTAAATTTGGATATTACCCCTTCATCAGTTTTTGCTGAAATTCCAAAGTTAGCAAATGGGTCTCTTAATATGTCTTCATAGGTTCCAGAACAATTAAAGTCTACCCCACCTTGTTTGTATCCATCTCCTGTACTTGCACTAATTTTATATACTGGCCCACCACTTGTGAGTGTACTTTCACCTCTGGACCTTAAAGTTGCTATTGTCATATTGTGATATTCAGTGTCTGCACTTACACAACTGTATGTTGAGTAACAACCACTTAATGTCATAGCTAAATAAGTTACTGCTGAACAACTTCCTGTGTAGAACGTTGTAAAGGCTGAAACAGAGTTACCAGTAAAGAACCAAGAGTTGGCTACATCTCCGGTTAAACCGTTTGACGCAACTTCACCAAATTTTACACCTGGTGAATACATTGTTTCATTCGCGAGTTGTGTTGTGAGCGGAATTGCTTCCGTATTAGCGAAACCACTTAAAGTTACTTGTACCGCTGTATAAGCTGGAGAACTTCCACCGATAGATGTTCCTGCACAACTTTGTAAAGTGTAATCGGATACTGCTCCAGAATATTGTGCTGCTGTAAATGTTTCTACCGCTGCAGATAATGTACTACCTGTACCATTTGAACCTACGAAAGGATAAATGGTAGGTTGATACGCGGATAAAGCCATTGGACCTCCATTACTTGGTGATGTATCGTTACCCCATGCGGTGGTTCCTGCTGAATATGAAAAGTAATTACCTGAAGAAATTGACCCAGGATTATTATTACCACCGTTTGTTGCCGCACCGTAGAATGACCATTCTGACCATGATGATGCTGATGTTGCTGCTGTATAACTACCTAAATTAACCACGTATGTTGAACTCCCTGCTTTTATTAGGTTTGGTAAGATACCATATACTGTTGTACTTGTTAAATTATCTGATGACCCAGACACCCCTGTACTAGTAACTCCTTCTACATATGTTGTAGCTGTAGAAGCTGAACTTGCGAACATAGCAAATGAACCACCAGAATAACAACTATTTGTACAAGTAGGGTAACTTGCGTTGTTTTGATAATCAAATAATGAATTAAACCACCCATCATTTGTATCACCGGAAAAGTCAGCACTGTTTATAGCTTCAGGATATGTTGCTCCTGCACCATCTGCTCCTGGCCCTAAATCAGAATTAATACCTAATCTATTATAAACATCAACTGGTAAACCAGTATTACCTGTAATTTGTGGGAAAGCTGTAGTAGTACAAGCTGTAGGTACATAACCATAATAATAAAATTCAGTAGCTCCTGTTATGTTAAAGGAACTTTGATTATTATTTAATATCTTATTAGTAAAATGAGCTATATCTCCAACTAAGGTCCCTACGGAATCTCCGTTACCATTAAACATTGTTTCACCTGTTATCTGATTTGTTGTTCTAAATGGACCACTAGCTCCACCAACCAAACCTGTAGCTGGTGTAGCACCACTTAAAGCGTCCGCAAAAGCAGAACCGGTAGTGTGGGTGCTATAGATATTAGATGAATTTATTGTACCACCTGTAAGTGGAATGTAGATGTTATCTGACCACGCTGTTGCGGTATTAGCTGTAGAATTAGTAGCTACATATAATGGGTCCATCTCCCCAACAGTTAATAATTGCCATGATGGTCCAGCATCATAACCAGATAAACCTAATACTCTAGTTACGAATAATTGGTTTGATTGAGATAGGTAGGACCTAGCGATAAACGAGGTTTCATACTTAGGAATTTGTGATTCTGTAAACTTCTCTGGGTCAGTATCCCCAAATCTAGTTCTAAAGGAATCAAAAGAATCTATAAATATAGGTTCAAATGCTGGTCCTTTTTTAGTTTCACCAGCAAGCCCTAAAGTTGTTACGCCCACACTTTGTGCTACGAATGTTAAATCTTTCTCTGCGGTATATACACCGGGAGATACGAATACTTTTGAATTTTCAGCCATTTTTTATACTATTTTATTTATTTTATAATTTATTAGATAAATATTGATTTCAATTCCAAAAGTTTACTTATTAACCAATATAATTATATAGAGTAGGAATATTTTCTACCTTTTTTCTACCTTTAACCAATATGAAGATAAAAAACCTTAAAATAAGACCAGAGTACCACAAACTATTAAAAGAGTATTGTAAAAAGAAGGGGCTAGTCATGTCTAGGTTTTTAGAAAAACTTATAAAAGAAAAATGTAGTGAAAAACAAGATATTTATGGTGAAAAAAATTAACTATAGATTAGTTCTTCTAAAACTACTTGAGCGATACTACCCCCAACACTCTTAACTATGGTAATCACCAAAACATCCCCAATATCTACTTGTACTTTACCTTCTGTGGCTGTTCCGTTTATTTTATAACTCACACTAGAAACATTATCTGACCTAACTAACGTAATAAGAGCTTTATAAGCATATGAGACTGTTTGGGTGGTTGCTACCGCTGTATAATCTAATTTTCTTCTAAATTTATTTTTATTATATATATTAATTCCCTGTTGTCTAACATATGACGGACTACCTTCTGGCCCTATTTTCTTATGTGAGGTATTAGTATCAAAAAACAATAATGACCTACTAATTGCTGGTTTAACTTCAAACTCATCCTCATCTATTAAAAACCCTTGTAACTGAAACTTATAATTTTGTTGATAGTATCTTCTATCTTCTGTGTCTATCACACTTTCGTCCCCCAAACTTTCTAGAACTATAGGTATATAATGTCCTTTTACAAATGTATAAGCTTGTCTAGAACTAAATTTTTGCATTACCACCTTATTAAACTGGTTTAGTTCTCTCATTCTATTACAAATTATTTTTACATCATAAGTAATATCCACAGGTATCGGTTGTGGTATACTGTATATATCTACCCCTTTTCGGGTACCGTCCCAGGTTGGTACTTTTGCGAAATGAAATTGTTTTCTATCAGGAATCGTATAAAGTAGAGAAGGATTGCTACCGTATTGTACGTCTGGATTTCTAACTACAACCACAAATGGTAGTTCTACATTTTTATCTTCATTAGCAAATTGCCATGTTTGTGCAAATTCTCCCCATCTTTGTAATGTTAAAATTCTATCTATTACTGGTATTTTTTTACCGGAAGTACTGGTATCTAACTCTTTTTGTACAAAATCTAACATACCTTTATCCATATCTTCATGCATAACTGATTTTGGCAAGAAAGTACCGTCTTCAGTTATAAGTTCACTAAGTTCTCGTCTTCTATTAGGTGTAGACAAACCATTATAACCACTATCGTATTGTGGTTGCGGTTGTCTAGGACTAATATTAATGTCTGTTTTAACTTTTTTTGGTATTGCCATTATATTCCTTTAAATTCATTAGGGCTCACATATGAGCACACTATTGTTCTATAGAAAGGTTTATAACCTCCTATAGTGTGTTTTAAGTCTGATGTTACTCTTCCGTCATTTGTTACTACATAATACCTCATTCTATCCTCTGTTTCTGCATAACCAATATAATCACCATATGATATATCAATATTTAATTCTACTAGATGTTTCATATAAACATTTATTGTCATATTTCCTGGTTCCATTTGATTTACTAAACCTGCAGCGTATGCTTTATTTTGTGGGTCTGCAATACTTACATAAGCATTAAATTCTACTGGTGCTTTATATCTAATCTCTTCTGGTCCCGCTTCACCATAAACATCATCCACATCTGATTTCTTACTATCAACCCTAAATAACACCATAGTAAAATTCATATCACCATGTAACCATTCCATCCCCATCTCCTGTTCTAGGTTAAAATCCTCAGAACCAAAGAAACGTGATATTCGAGTAATTGGTATTTTTTTCTGTTCAGCCATATAATAATAAATAGTTTGTTGTCTATGTTATGGATTTTATTATATTTGTAATAATATATATGGAATTAACTTTACCGGAAATAGAAGCAAAAAAAATTCTTTCAGATTATTCTGGAGCCAATAACTATATTCTTAATCTAAAATCTTACTATGAAATATATAAATCTAGAACCTTAACAAGGTCTCAATCAGATTATGTACTTAATAATTACGATAAATCACCAAAGATTGCAAGAAAATGGGTGGAGATAGATGATTATTTTAGTGAAAGTCTAATGACTAATAGTCTTTTAACTGAAAAACCTAAATCTATCTGGGTAGAGAAGATATTAGCTGAACGTCCTAAAGCTTTTCATATTTGGGGTAAGGTATTGGATTCTCAAAAATTTTACGATTTCTGGGTACCTAAAAACCAAATAGTACCAAATACTGAAAGAGAAGTAGTGGTAGATTATTCTACTTATTCACATAGGCCACCATATGAACATCAAAAAATTGCTATAGAAAAATTATTAGGAAACGATAAATATATTCTAGCTGATGATATGGGTGTTGGTAAAACTACTAGTGCAATTATTGCTGCTATAGAAAGTAAATCAAAAAAAGTTTTAATCGTATGTCCCGCTACTCTTAAATTAAATTGGAAAAGGGAAATTGAAAATTATAGTGATGATGACGTTTCTATTATACGTGGTAAGGAATGGTTATCTGCTAAATTTGTAATTATAAATTATGATATCCTTAAAAACTTTCATAGTTTAGATAAAAAAGAAGGCATTACTACTCTTTTGGATGAGAATTTTGATTTAATAATTATAGATGAAGCTCATTATATTTCTAATACAAAAGCCCAAAGAACCAAACTTATTAATAATATTACAAATAAAGTAGGAAAAGTATGGTTACTAACTGGGACCCCAATGACCTCAAGACCTATGAATTATTATAATCTTTTAAAGGTGGTAGAATCTAGGGTCGCTAGAAACTGGGTGAGTTATGTTATAAGATATTGTGAAGGGTATCAAATAACAAAAGGTGGTAGAAAAATATGGTTAACTCATGGTGCTTCTAATCTTGATGAGTTAAGGGATAGGACCAAACAAAAAGTATTACGTAGATTAAAAGAAGAAATATTAGATTTGCCAGACAAGATTATAACTCCTATATTTTTAGAAATTGATTCGGTTGAGTATAAAAAAGAAGTTGGTGAGTACCTAGATTGGGCAAATGAAAATCAAAATCAAAGTTTAACTATACAATTAAATAAACTAATGAGTGTTAGACAAATTATAGCAAATGAAAAATTAAAAAACACTTTTGAACTAATAGACCAATGTTTGGAACAAGATAAAAAGGTGATAGTCTTTACCAATTTTACGGAACCTTTAATGGAAATTTGGTCTAAGTATAAGAAAATGGCTGTTCCTTTATATGGGAAAATGAATCAAGAACAAAGGCAGGAGAGTGTAGACTCATTTCAAAATGACCCAAAAACAAAAATATTTGTTTCCAATATAAAAGCTGGTGGTGTTGGTATCACATTAACTGCTGGTGAAGTTGTAATTTTTAATGATTTATCTTTTGTTCCTTCTGATATGTCACAAGCAGAAGATAGAGCTTTTAGAATTGGCCAAAAGAAAAATGTATCTTGTCTATATCCAATATTCGATAATACTATAGAAAAAATCATCTATAATATGGTGCAAAGGAAAAAAAGAGTAATAGATACTGTACTGGGTGACCATATTGAAGATGAGGATTTGATGTTAAGTCTTCTGGAGGAAATGCAATCACTCTAGGTATTTATTTAAAAACTATGTCTCGATGAGTATTATTAAAAAACCTATAAGTTTATTACCTTTATTAACTGAAGTAATTTCGCAGTCAGCAAAAAAGGCTGCCTTATTACAAGTACTTAGACAAGCTGAACATCATTATACTGATTGGGATAATCCATATATTGTAGTTGTAGGTCGAGCTAAATACCCAGAACTAACTCAAATGACCGCAAAGGAATGGTGGAATACTCAAGACACTCAAAGACTACCTGAGCGATTTGGTGGTGGTGAGGTAGATTATTCATTTAAAACTGCAGCTACTGGGGCTTATCAAATTATAAAAGATACTCTGCATGATATTATATATAAATTTGATTTAGCTGATGAAGACGATATAATGACTAAAGAAAAACAAGATGAGCTTGGGTGGGGGCTAGTTAAAAGACTTCCTGGTGATTGGGATAACTTACCGGACCAATTAACTCATGAAATTGTAGACCAATTAGCTAACCTTTGGGCTTCACTTCCATATATTCTTCATTTTGGTGATTGTAATAGTAAATTTGGAGCTAATAACATTGATAAAGCTCATTGTTTTAAAAAGATTAATGGGTGGTATACCAAAGCTTTAGGTGTTGAGCCTGAAGATGTAGAAGATGTGGAAGTTATAGTTACAAAAGATACGTACGGCCCAACCAATCCTGAGGATATATTACAATCTATAGATGTTATGGAAAAAGGAGACAAGGGTGTGTTAGTTACTATTATACAAACCTTGTTACTTTACGATTATGAAATAGATTTGGGTGAAGGTGGTATTGATGGTGTGTTCCAACAAGATACTCAGGATGCTGTTTTAGAATTTCAAAGAAGGTTTGGTTTAAAACCAGATGGTATTATTGGTCCGTGTACTTTTTACGCTCTAGAAGAAGGTAAAGTAGGGTATTGTTGTAAGAGTGGTGGATGTAAAAAAGAATATTGTAAAGATTCTAACTGGTGTAAATGGCAAAGAAAAACAAAAGAAAACATAGTAAAAACAGATAAGACTGATAAGACTGATGAAGAGGAGGGGATTGATAAATGTAATGTAAAATATGATATAGGAGATGTTTCGGAAATTACACCAAAAGCCCCATGTCCTGAGTTACAACTAGAACAAATCCCTAATAGTAGTAATGCTTGGAGAAGTGGGCAACCTACAGCTGAGGAATTAGTTTGGATTATTGAAACTTATGGTATAAAACATATTGTTAGAATGAATGGTGATAAGCCCAATGATAAGTCGGCAAGATGTGGTGGTTGTCTTACAACAAAAAATGAAGAAGAAATAGCGGAATATTTTGATGTTGAGTGGTATGGTGATACCGAACACCTTTCTGGTGGTAGTTTTTATAGTTCACATGGAAAAGGGAAACCAGGAAAAGGTAGGAATATTCCAGGAGGAAGTGTTCCGAAAGTTGTAGAACTTATAGCACAAGGTAATGTTTTAGTACATTGTAGAAATGGTGCTGATAGAACAGGACAAATGGTTGGTGCTTTTCTATCTGATAATGGGTGGGGAACACCGGAAGAGATATGGGATTATGCGACAGGCTTTAATCATTGGGGTGGTGAAGGAGGAAGTGTTTGTAAGCCTGGAGGTAACTGGGGGTATATCAAATATATGGAGGCCTTTCTTCCATTAAGAGATTGGTGTGAAGGTGGTGATGAATGGAGAAAGAATTGCCCTTCTTGTGACCCTGATTATATAGAAAACTATGAAAATTCGTGGTAATTATGAGTGATTTTGAGAGACTTATAGACGATTTAGACCCTACGCAGGGTGGACCTCTACTAACTTTGACTAGTCCAGAGAGACACGACGTGGCACGCTTTATAGAACAACTTAGGTTGTGGGGTAAATATAATATGATAACTACAGATTTAAGTCCATTTTTAACTGACGCTAAGTCTGTTATAGAAGGAGAACTATCTCACGAAATACTACTTTACGCTAAAGAAACTGGAGAATTTCCTGTTAATATGTCAGAATTTATGGAAAACCAACTAGAACCATTACGATATATCTGGGAAAACTCTCAAAAAATAAGAGATTTAATGACTCGAGCTACTTTAAGGTTTGTAGAGACTCAAAATTTATCTCTGGATGATAAAACTATTAATGATGCTTTTAAAATATTAGCTCAAAAAATTTATAGAAGTATTTTAACAGGTCCCTATTTAACTAGAATCCAATCAAAAAGATAAAGAAGGGAATGAATTTTTTGCTATTTCTGGAAAATTCTCTACCACATTATTTTTTAACCAAGTCCCCCAACCACTATAAACCTCTTCATTCCATTTCCAAAAATTCTTATATCCGATAGTTCCCGTTACTGGTTTTGCTTGTGATTCTTTAAATGGCTTATTTTCTACCATAGATTTATATAAACTTTCTGTATTCTTATATAGTAGCATCATCAAAGGTAAATTTAAACCGTCTAGCTCCATTTTATACATTAGGGTTCCGGTTTCAATAGATAGGGGTACCAGAAAAGACATATTTTTGGGTTCTATATTAAATTGTTTTAGTTTTTGTTTTATGTGTAGGGGTTGTAACTCTAATTGTTTGGTTAGTTTGTCTTCAACTACTTGTATAAATTTCTTTGATTGTATTTTTTCTATACTCAGATTACCATCACTATCATACTTTGTAGTCATATTAATATCAGGTACATCTACAGTGTCTGTTGTTGGAGTTGGTTTTTTATCTCCTGTCTGTACAGCTGTTGATTGTTCAGGTTTTGCTTTTGGTTTGGTAAGTATTACTGGTTTGGTGGGTTTTGTTGGTGTGGTTGGTTTTGTTGGTGTGGTTGGTCTTCTTTCCCCCCTGCATGCTGAAGACTCTACACACTCATCTTGTGAACGATAGAATGGAAAACCATAAGTAGTAATGAAGTCGATATCTTCCTCACCTTCAACTTTTTTACATCCTGGATGCCGTACTGGGTCTAGACACACCCAATTTCCTATCCTAGGGGCTTCCCTATCTTCACGTGGTCTTTCCTCATCTCTTGGTCTATCTTCATCTCTTGGTCTATCTTCATCTCTTGGTCTATCTTCATCTCTTGGTCTATCTTCTGCATCCATGGGAATGTCTCCAAACTCAACTTCTTCATCTTCAGCCCGTTCTAATATAAGTTTACCTATAATACCTATTAATTTCATATACTATAAATACTATTATTATTGCATATAAAAACCCTGACCGTCGTCAGGGTTTTTTAGCAACTCATAAGTAATTTAAAATCCGTAATTAGTTTCCATCTTTTGGTTGCGGGAAAAAACTTTCACTAATTTGCAACCGTT
>Ga0209756_1000568_pt1 | contig 36198 bp, 63 predicted proteins | sample ETNvirenome_6_85_FD_184071 | JGI IMG/M metagenome (GOLD analysis project Ga0209756, IMG submission 184071) | Marine viral communities from the Pacific Ocean - ETNP_6_85 (SPAdes) (version 3) | ecosystem: Environmental > Aquatic > Marine > Oceanic | place: Pacific Ocean | collected 2013-06-19 | reverse complement strand
TGAAGATATAGGATGGATGATAGGGTCAGGGTTACTATTAACCTCTATCACCATGCCCATGATCTTTTCGTCGGTGTGTAAATGGGCTAGAACCAAATCACCTACTTGCACTGATAACCTCCAAGTCCTGAATCTCCATCGAGTCCCAATCTCCGCGACCGGGCCACTGAACCCACATCGACGGCATTGCGCCGCCCTTCTGGAAACAGGCAGTCGCGGGCTCCGCAACCACGATTCCAATGGCATCAGGAGGAATCTCGCCGTCGTAGACCAGACCGCTCCCGCCGTCCAGAATCCTAACTAAATCACCGACTTTCATTCTATGATCTCCAATTCAGCAATTGCCATCGGGTGTAACGGACCCTCAGTCTGTCCAAGCCCAGCAGACGCCCGACCCTTACCCTCAAGGCCAGAAAAATAAACAAGGGCAGAGTCGATCTCGTTCATAAGATAGAATCCATATAGCTTTGTGACAACGCCGATCCGATCACGGTACATAGCCGCCGATCCGACATACTTAATTAAACTACCGGGCTGCACTGATTACCTCCAGACAATCTAAAACATAGGTGTTAGGTTTAGGTCTGCTTGGAAAAGAAATGTAGGTTTCAGACTTATAAAGTCCCGGCACAACCATTCCAATCTCGTACTTATATGGATAACGCGCTCGGTACGCGGCTTCATCTCGGTAGTGATATACCGGATGTGAGAAGCGCTGGTCCAGCTTAAATCTTACCAAATCACCTATTTGCATTTGGACCCTCCGACATAATGACCGCGCGACGTTTAAGCATACTCATGCTCATGGAAGTTGGGTTCGGTCCTCTGTAGTTACCGATTACCCATAGCGATACATTGGTAGTATTATACTCGGTTACAATATTCACGATTGTGGCGAGGTATGCGGTATCAGGAAACTTTATCAGATCGCCTATCTTGAATGTCCTATCCATGTATTAACTATAAGCACCTAGGTGAGAATATTAAGAAGATATGATCACAAGATCTTCAGGCAACATCAAATCCCAATCGGGCTGACCAAACCAGTGGATCCAAAATAGTTGGTTCGCATCTGGAATCGTCATGTCCTTCTCGCGCGGACGTTGGCGGACGAGACCGATAGTATTGTGAGTCACACCTCTATCCGATAACCAACTATCAACTTCGATTTCAGGAGAATGCTTAACTAGATTACCTGCTTTCATTTACAACCTCTAACCAATCTGGAAATGCAACTGTAACTTGCTCTTGTCCCGACCATAGTACATGTACGCTCTCTTCGAGATACCCTTCCGTTGGGAAGTGTTCTACTATTACACCAATTGGGTTCTCATCGGGCCGGTAAATCGATCTGTGTTTTTCCACTATCACTACCAGATCACCAACTTTCATTTAACGACCTCCAGGTCTTGCTCAAGCCTCTGAATCCGACGCTCTGTTCCTATGAGAGTTAGTTCGTATATATCAAACTCGTCAAAGTTTGATCTAGTTACCGATGATATCAAAGCCAGAGCCCCAAATGGTACGCCGATGCCCGGTCTTATTACCCTTACGAGGCTCCCGGTTTTCATTTATCCTCCGACATCAAGTCTGTGACTTGCCACGAATAGTGTTTAAGGTCTTTCGCATGATTGCGGATCCGACGTGCTATCTTTTTCTTGTCATAAAACGTCTGTGGTGGAAAACAGTTCTCGACCGCGCCGATAACGACTGGGGCTCGTTCCCATCTGGATCCTGCTAGTACCTCTTCTCTGTTGTCTTGCAATACTTTTGCGATAACATCAAAAGGCATAGGAAGGTGCCGCTTTACAGCGGCGTAAGATCCGCCGTCTTGCAACTCGATACTTTCAACCGTAATAAATTGAGAATTAGTGTCATAGCTATCATGACCAAGCATTTCCCATCTAATATCACAGACGACACCAGTATTTTGAGTGGTCACATACTCTGATTTTGAATAATCATATTCTTGTATTTTGAAAGAAACGAGCGCGCCTTGGCCTAGGCCAGCATCGCGAATCTTTCCAGCGAAATCAAGGCGGGCGTCCAGGTCTAGGGCGGATCGCTTATCAACGTATGCACCTAGCTGCTCACACTTTCTTCGATCATGTCCGCGAGTGTTACAAAAAGAACAAGTGCGTTGGCTCTTATCCTTACCTTTGCCTCGCTGGTCCAGCATCGCCTTGTAGTAGTCACTACCATTTGCAGCGTGCTGCTCTAGCCTCTTCGTGTAGTCGGGGCAAGTGCGTCGGTTGTGTCCGTCTGTATAACAATATGAGCAACGTGACATTTTGTTTTCTCCTGTTCGAGTTACGCTATAACTGTAAGCACAGCTTAAGCAGAATTAAGTAAAAAAAGCATACCATCAGCGGCGCTGTGCCAGCCGGATGCTTTGGGATCGTCTCGCCAATTAATAAAATAGGGCTCGTAATCTTCTTGTGAGTCTAAATCCGCGCGCGCTCGAACCCGCTCACCTTGATCAACCTTGGTTACAATACCAATGTCTCCATCGGGGGACCATGTAACCAAGTCACCTATTTTAAGCTCTATGATCTTCATAAGTAAACTATAAGCACAGATTGTGCTAAATTAAGAGTGATCGACTGGTATGTTCAAGATGTGCTCGGCCAAAGGAATGGACTTTGTTTGAGTATTCCCGGCCTCGCTCTTGTCTGCCACCCAAACGGAATCCTCATAGAAAGACATGACACGAGAGGATCTAACGGCCAAGCAAACAACTACTTCGGCAAGCTCTCTTTCAAAAAAACTATAGAACTTGGGGTTGTTGCTGTCCCATCCAGAAACTCTCTCGTCCTCTTGTGCATCTTCATGCGACATCCATTCATGAATCTTCGGGTCATCGAAGAAACCCTCTTCGTCAAGAGCGATCATCATATGCTCTGTGAGATCAGATGCGCGCACGGGCTCGTCGCTATGACAACACTCGTTGGCCATTGACATATCGGAAGCGCCGCTATAAGGATCTGCTTCACCGTAGAATCTAACATATCCTTCTGGAAGGCCACGGTTATCAAATCCCCAATAAAGGCCAGCACCGTCCCAGCCCAGCCATTGTTCACAAAAGCCTTTTAATACCTTCTCTGTGATCTCTTTCTGTTTAGGTTTGAATATAAAATTGCAGAATCTCATCACATCTCCTTGGGTCTTCCAAGAAAATCATAAGCACGCATCGGCTCAAGTTTAGCACTTTCTCCAATATGAAGGACAACTGCTGGACCGATATCTAATTTCTTCTTTGATTCCGAAGACTTATACTTAATAAAATTATTCTTGTTGGTGCTCTCGCCAGACTTTGCGCCTGGATTAAGTCGGCTTGGACTCTTTGCATCAGTCCTAAGATATTCCATCGGAATCATTTTGCATGACTCACTAGCATCAGGCCATAGCTAGAAATCTTTGAAACTGTCTCGGCGCTCCGATGACGCTGACGCGGCTTGAACCAAGCGACGGTCACAATATACCTGCTATCTTTCAGTTGACAAAGCTGAGGTTCAGTTTTTGCACCAGTCTCAAATTTCTTATCAATTACAATTCCGTGAATTGCATCAGCATTAGTTGACCAACTTTCTCTGACGATTGCTCCGGCTTTGAGTTTGTGCGCTTCTTTAATAGTCATCTACTTTCCCACAAAGACCAGCCGCCTTCTGTGACAAAAGAATAAGCGCCTGTCTTTTGAAAGCGAGGTTTCTTGTGTGACATATAAACTTGTTCTCCAGAGGCCAATCGTATAAGATACTGTGAGCCTCTGATATGTTCCATAACTAGAGCGCCTTCAAATCCCTTCTGTGAAATAATCGAGCCAACCAACTTCTGTCGCGAACGCGCGAACTCTGCGCGCTGTTCCCCTGTCAGTCTCTTTCGTGTTCCGTTTCTTCGTCCCATGACTACCTCCTTGTATAATAAGTATAAGCACACGGCACACGCAATTAAGCGCCGCTGACAATTTCTAAGTCTTTTTTGTGATGGAGAAGGTTCTTTGACTTTCCCTCAAGCCTGACCCAATCGCCGTCAATCTCCAAAATCAGGTAACACTTATCGAGATCTCTAGTAGAGGGTTTCGTAAATTTTGCTAGCTCACCGGGTTTCACTCACGATCTCCAACATATCACTGATTTCAGCAGTGGGCGAACCGTTAACAGACCATAACACTTTAACGCCGCACGTACCGGTGGCAATATGAGTTACTAAGCCGAGGCCAAGAGACTTTGAAATAGTGTGTCTTACCAAATCACCGACTTGCACTGATGACCTCACATGCGTCCGCATCCCAATAATCTTCGCCGTAAGAAGCGAGACATACCACGCTTCGCGAGACTGTTCCGTCTCTCAGCGTATATTCGCTTACGCTTATGACGAGGGCTGGCCCTCTGCCTTGCGGCATTTCTATCAGATCACCTGCTTTCATGCCTATATTGTAAGCACGATTAGAAGTATGTTAAGGCCATTGGACCCATAAAAGCGACGATGGCAGCTACAATGGCCCAAAAGAATCCATAGATGCTCAGGCTTCCGTCCGAAGTTTGTAATGGTTGTTTAAGTAATATCTTCACTTATTTCCTCTCTAGTTTTTTTCTACACCAATGAAGAGTTTTGGTCATTGTAGAATCATCTCTTTGAAGCACAGCAATTTGCTTGTCTTCATCTACTGATATAATATCATAAACGAGATAAGTCCGATCCTTAACAAAGTAAGAACCGGGCTCAATCTTGATATGTTTATACTTCTCGTATTCTTCGAGATATTTTCTTTGACTTTCTTTCATAGTGTTTGGTCGGGGAGGAGGGATTTGAACCCTCGTGTAACCAACTACTCTTTCTACTGTTTATAAGACAGAGGAGATACACCCCGGTAATAATATTTATATAACTTTTACTTCACTTCTAAGTTCAGGGCTAGCCGGATAAGGTTGGGAGCCATCCTCAAACCACTGGATAATCGGATCATCGTCCTCGTCAAAACCAAGTACGATTCCTAACCAGCTATCCAAATATGGCGCGGTGTGGACTTCGCCTTCTGCATGTTTTACCAAATCACCGACTTTCACTGATTACCTCTATATTATGCTCAGAATACATGTTTAAATCTTCGACAATGTTGTCATCGCACCACCTAACAAGTGTTGCCCACTCGTCACATTGCACGATTAGGCCAATGCTATTGTAACACTTTATTAAATCACCGGCTTTCATTGTACAATAATCTCCAACTCATCTTCAAACCAATATCCAGAGGCTTGGCCAGTATTCCACTGGACCTCCCACATCAGAGGAGCCGATCCTTCGACAGATCTGAACACTACGCCGTATCGATATATTTTTAACTCTTCGCGCGTGATTGTATCGCAACCCGGAGCGGGCTTAACTAGGCTCCCTGCTTTCATACTACTTCAATCTCTCCAACGGGGCCAAAATCTTCCTCATACTCATACCATATTCCTTGTGTGGGCTGACCATTTAACAAATCTTGGTACCAAATGACTTTGGCGCCGTTTGGTTGAACATCGACAACGAACCCCAAGCCTTTACAATCCCAGTGTCCATGGCACGCCCATCTAACCAGCCCGCCTATTTTTAGTTCGCTGAACATAATACTTTTAATACTTGCCTCTCTGGGTGAGTCACCTTGCCGTCTGGCCAATATACATGACACCGGATACCAACACATTTGATGATGATGCCAGGATTATGTAAGCGCCGTTCGTCAGTGTAAAGTCGCTCGTCCATAGACAGCTCTTCCCAGTCAAGGACAACGAGGTCTCCAACGACAGGCTTCTTAAGTTCATTCATACTTATATTATAAGCACGATTTAAAGATGATTAAGCTGTTGCATCAATTGTTCTGCTATGGCTCGTTTCAAGTCTTCAGCAATAAATTTTGCTAAATCTTCTTTTGTCTGGAAATCTTCAAGTCGGCTCTCGGCTTGCTCCAGTGAGTTAAGAATAATCTGTTCCATTTTAATTCTCCATTAAATGTTTAGTGGACCCTCTCGGACTCGAACCGAGGACCACTCCGTTATGAGCGGAGGGCTCTAACCAACTGAGCTAAAGGTCCATAGTAGTAGCCGAGGTGGGACTCGAACCCACAAGCCCATAGGGCGACAGATTTTAAGTCTGCTGCGTATACCAATTCCGCCACTCGGCCATGTATTTATATTATAAGCACGATATGTATTAAGTTAAGTGGTACACCCGACAGGATTTGAACCTGTGACCTACGGATTAGAAGTCCGTTGCTCTATCCAACTGAGCTACGGGTGCAAAAATATTTATAACACCATCATACTAAATCTAGTTCAATAAGTCAAGAGCGCCGTCGCTTAACGTATGCTTATAACCAAATTTTGGAAATAGAACCACGTTATAACTGCTGCCTATATAGCGCTGCTCTCTCTTGCCAATAATAATTCCTACCTCGCCTTTGATTATAAATTTCATAGGCACAGCACAGTCATCTTCAACGTGCGATGAGCCGGGCTGCCAATTACATTTTACTAGATCACCGACTTTCATTTATTAGTCCCATGTAATTATAATCTGGTGAATCTCCGAGAATGCTGTCTATATTTTCGTATGTTGGTAGGCCGTCGTCCATCCACACTACTGATACTGCTTCGCCCCGAGCTTCTTTTTTCCAGCCGACGAGCTTTACAACCAGCCCATAAACTATTTCCTGGTCTATGTTACAGTACGAAATCAGATCGCCTACTTTTAAACTATTTTCATGCACTCCCACTCTCCTTCTAGATTAGTATACTTGATCTCTTTAATTCCAGCCTCTCGTATGTACTTCATACAATACTGACAAGGCTTTGCCATGGCTCTACCGCCAGTCTTTAGAAATCTAATAACCTCTATGGTATCTCCTGGCTTTGCAAAGCGTAGCACATTCATTTCTGCGTGCATGTGGCTGCCTGTTGTGCCATCTGGATATGTTCTTTTGAATCTAGGGTGAGTCTTATATGTGTTCTCGCCTATTCTGACGACTTTCTTTCCTCGCTTCAAAATAGCAGCGAGATGGTAGACCCTACCATTTTTCAATGCTCTCTCACGAGCTTCGTAATACACCGGACATAATGTCCACTCCTATTCTTTATTATAAGCACAGAATCGTACTTATTTAGCTCTTTTTATATCTTTTCTTTCCATATACGAATGATCTTCCGCTCCCTGCCAGCGGACATTACAAGATCCATCGTTCATAACTTTCACCACTAGACCGACTTTATTATAAAGTCTAGAAAACATTTTTAGTTTCTGTCCATAGGCAGATAAAGTTACTAAATCACCGGCCTTCATTCACTAACTCCAACCATGCCGCACTGTTCCATGAATATTTAGGACACCCTGGCGGCGGATTGATCCACTGTACTTTGTAGTCACAACCTGGCGTGCGCTTCGTCGCGTCATGCTGCACTTCAACTATAAGACCTAAACCACTGCGATCAAGGGCATGAGTATTATTTACCAAATCACCTGGCTTCATTGACAACCTCCAAAGTATGTGGCCACTCGAATTCTTCTCCCATGGGCCACTTGACAAGCGCAGACGCGTGCAGATATCCTTCCGGTTCAAGATATTCTATCACCAAGCCTAAAATATCTCTATGATGGTTGGTCCGACGGATACTAGATTTGAGCTTAACCAAATCACCGGCGCGCATTTTTTAACTCCGTCGTAAATTGAGAGAAAGTATGGATTTCTCCATTGCCATCCTTTACAATTAGATCTCTTGTCTTGGGCTGAAATCGTATGATCTTGCCTTCTTTGCCTTCACAGACAACATAGTCGCCAATCTTCATTGGGCACCTCCTAGTAAGTATATTATAAGCACGCAGATCCTAAAATTAACCTGGGCATGGTATAATCTTTTTTACCTTATTCCTATTAATCAGATTAATTTCGCTCTCGCCGTACTGAATATTGTAGTCGTAAGGTGGTGATTGCGGAAATTCGATCCTCCAGCACCAACAGGGTGTGTAATTTCTGCTGGCAATATTGCCTTTGGCATACAAATCAAAGCGCTCGACCAATATGCCGACTGAGCCATCTTTCCATATCACCGTGTCACCTGCCTTCGGCGGGTTTCTTCTATTCACTCAATATCCTTAAGTCTGTCTCGTCATGCCAGAAGGATTCTTCTGATTCCATCCAGTGTACACAAATGTTTGTACCCTGGAAATGTTCGCCCATTTCTATTATTATTCCGTAAGCCGGTTCTCTGGTGGCGTCATCTGGGAATATCCCAGGCACCCATGGGCCTATGTACGAAACCAGGGAGCCTACCTTCACCTCGCATATATTACCCCATGGGGTGTGAGTACGCTAGAGGCCCACTCGTCGGTTACATAGCCTCTCACTGCGCTTTTGCCCTTAGTATAAGGCGCCTTCCAAGATGCTGGTTTGAAAATCGCGCCGTCTCTCTTTCTGACAAAAGCGTATACAGTTCTTGAAGTAGCGCCATGGCGGTCCGAATCACTGACTCTGGATAGTTTCCAGTATACATGCCCGTTATCATTCACTTCAATATGCTCTTTTGGCAATGTTGGAAAGTGCGTGTCCATATATTCTGACACTATTTTTTGCGCTTCTTTAACAAAATAGTGAAACGCTAGATCTATTTCTTCTTCTGAGTATCTCATCATGCCTCCGCTATGGGAAATTTTGCAGCAATATCTAACATTGTATCTGCGCTAGCAATATATATATCATATTTGCGCATCAATTGTGTATACTGTGCGTATTTGCCCTCCTTCTTTAAGAGAAGAGCCTCTTCATAGACTTCTTCTGCCTCACGCTGTAATTTGATCCAATCTTCAAGAAAGATATTCTTGAAGATCTCTGGTTTTATTTCATGTGAGGGTGGTGCCATTTCCATAGGACCTCCTTATATAATAACTATAAGCACGGAACAAAATTATTTAAGTAGTTTTCTTTGGACCAGCGGAAATAACCTTAAAGTGTTTTAGATTATACCAAGACTTTTTTTCATAATCCAGTGGCCAGTATCTTAGGTCAGAAGAGCTTAGGTGATCATCTCCAGCGGTACCCCAAGATCTTGCAGGCCAAACTTGAGACGGCATCTTGTCATCTTTCTTGACCCACTCCAGCGCTATAATAACATCACCGTGCTGCATTACTCTACTCTTCGAATCCTTCCGTTCATACCTGAAATAATCTACAACTATCCCCATAGCTTTTGAACCGGCACTATTATAATGAAGCAGGGTGCCTATCACTTTAGAGATCTAAAGAGCGCCTCTTTCGCGTCAAATATAGCGCGCTCGCATCTAGATACATTATTCTCTACTAGTCGGAGTACAAACGCCTCTTCCTTGCCTCGAAGCTTCCTAAGCTCCTCTTTCTTATCAGGTAAGGACGCCTCTGCTGCCTCTAATAAGACAGTAAGCACGTCCTCGGAAATGTTAACAGTTGACATGTCAATCCTTTTGAAAATTTTCTTTTACTTCGATCAGTATCGATCGAATATTATTAATCTTAGCTTCAATCTTCTCTGAGGCCTCTACCTCTAGCGCATGTTTTAGAAGATATAACTGCGTTATAGCCTCATCCAATTTAGTTTCATTCTTGTCCGGTTCGTATACTCTTCTCAAAATATTGTTTCCTTAATGCGTAATTAAATTCGAACAGAGGTTTGGTAAAATATTGTATACTCCATCAGCTACCCCCTATAATAAATAGGGAGGCAGTGGTCGTCATGGCCATTCGGAATATTATTTTATCTGAGTACGACGTGACCTAAGTCTATTAGGTTGTTAGCAGACGCATAATAGTCGTTTTTCATATTAATTATTTTTCCAGAATCAACCAAATGCTGGAACAAGTATACTGTGTTTTCAAAAGAAAGGCGGCCAGATTCATACTGCTCTATCTTTTCCAAAAAGGAAGCGTTTTCCATTATAAGAACTCCATGGATTAAGCATAAATAGTATGCTGGTTACATTAATTGCTGTTTTTCTAGATACGACATACAAATAGCATAATTATCTATTAGTATTTGTACCAGGCATATAAGCTCGTGTTCCACGGATCCGTATGACATTATTTTATCTTTTTTCTAGTTTTTTTATATAGAGTTTGTTGTGCTCTAGAATTTTTTTATATTTATTGTTTTCGTAAGCTAAAATTCTTATCTCTATTATCATTTCTTTTAATATACGAGCGCATTCGAAGTCTGCTTTAAACACATAATCGTTATTGATATTATTTATCCTGCTTTCCGCCCTCTCAAGAAGTTCGCGTCGCTTCTCTTTTCTTGTTTTTTCCATGAGCGACTCTCCTCAAAAGGACTTTCGTCAATTTTATATCATAATGTATGCGGGTTCCCAGAAAAATGAACTTCTAAATTATTTCCTAACTTATCTTGTAGCCACTTTTCCATATCTGTTCCGGAAGAAAAATCTACCGTTTCACTATTATTAATTAGTTTCCAAACTTTTACTTCTTCTAGAATATCAACCTTATTGAATACAAGCTTGTTAACGCCGTTAATCTTTGCGGCGCGCTCTAGTAAATTGAAGTCCATCCAGTTACATTGGCGCGCGCGACCGGTTGTTGCTCCGTACTCTTCGCCAGCGTCCCGAATTTTTTGAAATATTTTTTCCTTTGGCTCGAAGTCTTTGTATCCAGAGTAGGTTTCATATAGCTTGGCCACGCCCCATACGTCTCTGATCCAAGATGGTGGGATAGCGTTGAGCAACGCTCCTGCGCTCGTACAATGGCTAGACGTCACGTATGGGTAGTCGCCATGGTCTATGTCCAGTCCAAAGCCTTGTGCGCCCTCACACAGTATCCTTACGGTCTCTCCAGACTCATGGAACTCTTCGTATAAGTTAATCAAATATGGCTCAAGTTCGGGAACATCCTTTGCACGCACTCCCACGCGCGCGTACTTGTCTCTGTACGCGGGCCCGTTACCTTGCTTAGTTGTACCTAGCTTGCTATCCTTACCGTCCTCTTCAAGGTGCTTTGTAGTGATTACGTGCGCGTTGTCAGCTATGTATATCAAGCCTTGTGTATTAATACCGCCTGCCTCTAACTCTCCAATCTCCTTGAAGAATTGGGCGGGGTTGACTACGCAGCCTGAACCTATTATCGACTTGACACCGTGGAATACTCCACTAGGTATGTGATGGGTAACGAACTTTTTACCTTCGTGATAAATCGTATGGCCTGCGTTGCAGCCTCCGTTGTATCTCAGTACGTGCGTGTATTCTTTGTATTTACAAAGGTAATGTGTAACCTTTCCCTTACCGCAGTCACCATATTGCAGGTCGACAATTATATCAGCTAACATTTACTGCTCCTTAAGCTAAAAACTATACAACTAGTATACTTTAGTTTATCTAATTTGTCAAGAGTATCTGACGAAAGAGGAAAATTTTTTCGGACAAATTTCGCGCGATCGCTGCTCGCCCTTATCCAATTCACCTCGGGGGGCCGCGGCTCCTCGGTCGCGACCAAAAGTGCGAGGGCCAAAAACAAGCTCTGAACCAAAAGAACCATAAGTAACATTAGTATTAAGCGATTCTCTCTATGCCGCTTCTTCATTCTCATACAGCCCGTAGTATTCGACAACTGAGTCCACTAGGAAGTAACATGTAACTGCTAAAGATATGCCAGAGAGAACATCAACAATATAGTGTTGTTTCAATACTAATGTTGATAGAGATATACCTAGTGCCCAAAGAAGATATAATGATTTTGTTCCAAAGAGCACCTCTGCTAACTTCGTCTTTCTCACCCCCATAAATAGGGTCCAGGCGAATGCTACATGTCCGCTCGGAAATGTATTATTAGCTCCGTCGATCTGCCTTGTTAAATTTAACAACACTTCGGATAAAGTATTAACCTCAAAAGCAACCCTAGGATAGTGAGATGGCAAGAGAACATAGGAGGCGTTTAATACCGCAGCTACAACCACGCAGGACCAAAATGTTGTAAAGAATGTCTTTCTCGTCTTTACCAACAGGACCATGGTGATAAATATAACAGGTATTATACTGTGGTATATCCATATGTGCTCCGGCATTAAGGGTATAGCCTCATCGATGCTTGTCATAAAATCAAATTTATGTTCGACGGCGTATGATTGAATTAAGAAATAAAGAGCAAAGTTTATGATACTAAAAATTAGCATATGTTTCGCTTTACTTCCTATAGACACAGAATTCCCTCTTCAAAGCCAGTAGACAATGATGTATTGGTCGAGATGTGAAAAGATTTACGCACTCAACTATAAATAAATATGTAGAAAAAACAAAAGGTTCCCGCCTAGATGTCTTTTTAGTTATTTTATTTTAAAGATACTAGTGAACGGCGGTAGATATGCCAGAGGCGCACACTAGATCTAGGCCAATATAATACCTTGCCATCATTGCCGTCTGTAAGACTAACATGTCTGTGCCGTTTATCAGTATCTCTTCCTTGCCGGGGTCTCCGAGTCGTTCATTTTCCTCTAGAACTCGACTGGAGATAGTTGTAATCTTATAACTTGTTTGATAACTCTCACAAAGCAAGGACATAACATTGTTGTTCTTAAGTTCTTTCTCTACCTGATCTTTTATCAGGTCTTCTAGTATAGATATTTGCGTATTACATTCTTTATTGATTTCTTGCGCGTCGACAACTGTAATGGAAAATGTTCCGGGGGATTCTGGGGATTCTTCAGACATGCTTATATTTCGAGAGCCTTCTTTAAATCATCAAAGCCCCCAACAAGCTCATATGTCCTATCTTCTGACTGATGGAAAACCATTGGTACCGTAGGCCAGTTATACGCTAACTTGAGTGATTCAAAAAGCTGCTCTGACATATCCACAGAAATTAAATTATAATTCTTCTCTTTTTCTTCAAGAAATTCGACTGCAGAATGACAGTACGGGCATGAATTTTTTACATATAATACGTAATTATTCATCTCTGGCTAGCTGCTTCGAGCACCTTAGATGTTGTTAATTCAAAACTACCAAGTACAATCATGTTTGTTGCCGCGGAGATGGAGCTAGAACCGCAATTCATTTGTAATTTCGTGAATCCTTGCTCTTTATTGAGTTCGGACAGCCACGCACAATCGTCTCCAACCCTCTCCACAAAGTCTGGGTAATCTTTTGCCGATGTAATATGGTTAATATTAACGAGTACCTTCCTTAGTGAATAATTTCCACTGGAAGAGGAGGAGAAAAGTTTTCTTTGTGTATCTTGACTCTCTGGAGGGGTTGAATATTTAAAGTATCCTGCATTTTCATGGACTTCTGTTAAAATAATAAATTTACCCGACATTTTCTAAACTTCCCTCGTATGCAGTGATCTCTCTCTCTTTCACGTACCATGTTTCATTTTCAAAGAAAACGCCAACGTGCTCACTTATACTTTTTGTATCTGAAACTAGAAAAGTCTTTGGTTCCTCAAATTTTTTCCAGTCTGAAACAGCGCTAGTGCCGTCTTTAGATACTTCGTACTTTTGTAAAATAACTTGCGATGGTACGAAAACTAACTTTCCTTCCCTAATCATTCGATAACTCCTCTATATCTTTGATTTGATTCACTAAATTTTTCATGTCTTGAATAGTGTTATATGTTTCTTCGTCTACCTCTTGCGCGCTTTCGCTTTCTGACAAGAGTATTTTCTGATATCCTATTAAGATACTCTTCATATCTTCTAGTTGCTGTGTAGCGCTATAGATTATGTCCTGCGCAGCGTCTAGATCTTTTATACATTTTATGGGATCATTCTCTATTCCCAGTAGAGACGACGAATTCGCGACAAGCTCGCATGAGTTCTTTAAGTCTTGATGAATTTCTGCTATAAGGGAGGAAACTTTCAGTGGCACGTCTTCTAAATCTATACTATAAGTAACTTTAACTCTCACATATACCTTCTTAAACAACCCCGATAATATAATTGATCCACACTGCCGAGCAAATGCCAACTAGACTACTGACTGCAATCCACATAAGTTTGGTGTGTACTTTCTTCCAAGACTCCAGTTCTCTCAATCTCGCGTATATCCCCTGATCCGGATCATACACAGCTTTCTTAATCTGTGAGATGTGTACAGCTACTTCTTCCTGTCTCTCTTTGACGGTTTGGATTGCGTCCATTAAGCGTTGCAATTTACCGTCTATCTCAACTAGATCAATCTGAATATCTGTCTCGCTAACCATGATATATTATACCTCGAAGCATAACTAGTGTCAATACTATAATTCCACTACTGCATGTCCTGATGTAATTAGTGAAGTAGCTACAGAAGTCGCGTTTTGCAGCGCTGTCCTTGTAACCTTAACAGGATCTATTACACCCGCAGACATCATGTCTACAATCTCGCGACTAACAAAGTTATATCCCTGATTATTATCCGCCGACTCAATCATGGAGATTATAATATCCGGAGATTCTGAAGCATTTAAGGACATCTGCTTTACTGGTTCACTAGCAGCATCGAGCACAATTCTTGCGCCCAGTTCTTGGTCGTGGTTATCAAGCTCTAGCCTTCTGATATCTTCTCTAACTGTCTTCGATACTCTTAGCAGGGCCGTGCCTCCTCCGGGTACCATGCCTTCTTCCTGGGCTGACTTAACAGCCTCTAGCGCGTCCTCGATGCGATGTTTCTTCTCGATCATCTCAATTTCTGTAGCGGCGCCAACTTTAATAATTGCGATACCGCTAGCCAACCTAGTTATTCTCTCTTGGATCCTTTCGCACTGTTTCATATCGCTAGTCTGAGAAAGTTCTGTCTTTAGATTATCGATTGTCTTTTCGATATCTTCTAAGTCAGCTTCGCCGCCTACGATCGTTGTAAAGTTCTTTACCACCTCTATGTTCCTGCATGTGCCGAGGTGCTTAAGCTCGACCTGATCTAGTCTGACTCCTGCTTCTCGGGATATAAACGTTGCTCCTGTTGACACGCAAAGGTCCTTGAGGATATTTCTACGCTCTTCTCCATACCTTGGGGCCTTTACTGCTGCAACCCTAAGCGTACCTCTGGTCTGATTCATAATTAAGGATGCTAGTGCCTGGCCGTCTACTTGCTCTGCTATAATAACTAAAGGTCTGCCGTCTCTTGAGATAATTTCTAGAGTTGGCATGATCTCCTCTACTGTACTGAGCTTATGATCGGTAATCATCAGGAAACAATTATCATATTTAACAGCACCCTTGCGCTCGTCATTGATAAACGCGTTGGCAAAGTATCCAGAGTCAAACCTGAAGCCTTCGATAACATCCAGACTCGTGTCGAGAGACTTTGCTTCCTCTACTGTGATCGCCCCATCCTTGCCAGCTTGGTCTGCTGCCATAGATATCAACTCTCCGATAGCCTTGTCATTGTTGGCAGAGATGGTTGCGATATGCTTAATGTCTTCCTGGCTGGAGACAGGCTGCGAGAGGCTCTTAAGTTCTGTGACCATCGCCTCGGTTGCCTTGTCGATGCCCCTCTTTAAATCAATAGGGACAGCGCCAGCCGCTAAGTACTTCTGGGAGTTTACGAGGATTGCTCTAGACAAGATTGTGGCCGTAGTCGTGCCGTCGCCTGCTTTCGCATTAGTCTGAAACGCTGCCTGCTTAACAATCTGCACTCCAACATTCTCCACGGGATCTTCCAAGTCAATGAAAGACGCTACAGTTACACCATCTTTAGTTACTATAGGATTCTTATCCTTCTGGTGTAAGATAACGTTCCTGCCTCTCGGTCCAAGAGTGGAGCCCACGTTATCTGCTAGGGTATTAACACCCTTCAGAAGCCTTTCATTTAAAGCTTGGTTGGATGCATAGTGTTTAGACATATTTCTTCCTTTAGTTAAGTATAGTCTATAATAACAACAAACGTTTGTAAAGTCAAGAGGTTATTTTAATTATTTATACTTGAGTTTCTTCTTCGACTGCTGCAGTTTTCTCACCAATAGAGTTTGATGAATTAATTGCTTGTTCCGCCGCGGGCTTCTGAAGGCCGCCTGTAAAGAAGTCGTTAAGAGAGGTTGTTAATACCTTAAGCTCTCTGAAGATCTCGAATACCTTTTCATTCATAATCCCTCTATAAAGATTAACCATCTCGTATACATAACTTTGTCCAATAAAAAGACGACCTAGATAGGACTCTTCTCCGATAGATTTAGTAATAGTTTCAATTTGACCGCCGGTCACGATCCATTGCTGATTGGTCACATAGCCATAAGTGTTCGTCATCGCGTTGAAGAAAGCTTCCCTATCACCGGTGTTGTGTACCGCTCGCAATACTGCTACCGATTCTTCAAAGCTAGCGTAGTTGCTAGGAGATGCTGCGGACCTGCCCGCTGCTTTTCGATCCTGCTCTGCGGCGGTGACTAGCTCCTTGTGCAGCAGTTTAAGTTGGATGTTAACCCTCCTGGCCAATGTGTACACGGGATGTGCTAATATATTTTCTTTCGTTGCCTTCTTGGTATTTGCAGTTAATTCTGGGTGCAGGTTTGCTACAGCTTGGACCCAGCGCTGTTCGCCTTTACCAAATCCCTCTCCGTTTTCACCTTGAAGTTTTAATACCGATTCTTTATAGTTACCTGGCTGGTCCCGATAGAGCTGGATCTGGCCGGCGACGTCCTGAAACACTTCATCGAAGTTAGATTGCCACCAGTCCTGATCTTCGTCACCAACAGGCTCACCGCTATAGTTTGGTACCGGTGTAGTGTATTTCAACTGCCTTGAGGGGTCAGCCGTGACGCCATCTTCGCCCATGGGCAATCTCAGATTGTCGCGCTTCTTGCCGCCGGCGGCGGATAGGAAGTCTAACACATTTTCGTAATCGTAGTAGAATCGTTGGAATTTGATAACGCCTTCGAGAGTTGGTCCCTCTCCCGTTAAGGTTTTCAGACAAACCAAGTACTCCATCCTCTCCACAGGCATCGAGCCGCGGCCGGCGAGATCATCAATAAGCATGAAGTAAGACCCCTTAACACTATCGCCTGTGTCGGTTAGTAGCTTTAGACTGATTGGCTTTCCTGATTTGCTTGTAAGATCGGCAATAGTTTGATTGCCCGTAGGAATCTGTTCTCCTCCTAGAAGAACGGCTATGAAGGACTCAAAGGTGAAGCCTGCGGCTGAAGCGTTGAAGTTCTGAAGGATCATCGTAAGAGTCTTATAGAAAGTTAGATAACCAATAATTCTACCAATCGTTTGTCTAGGATCGCCAGTGTCAATGCCGGCCGAGGCTAGCGAGGTTTTGCCTACACCCTTAGTCTTACCCGTTTTTTCACTCTTTGTATAAAAGGCCTCAAGTTTATTCAGCTTTACTTTAATATCATCTTTCGGAGAAACCCCAACGTGATTAAGAAAGCTTTCTAGTTGAATTCTGGCGTCAGAGGGGTTCCCGCCTTCACCTGTTGCCGATCCCCAAGCCAACTCCGACATCTGTAGTTCTGGAATGCCGTTCCAAACAACGCTTATCTCTTCCGTTGTGGGCTCTTCCTGCAGCATCGGATCAAAGACAGTCATCTGCTCGCTAATCAGAGAGACCAGCGACTCAAATGAAAGATCGGGAAATGGTTTTTTACTTTCGGACAGAAAGTCCGAGAAAATCTCTTTATTATCCATAGTCATACCTATAATTAGTTATCTAAATCGCTAGATGGCTTGTTTAATTTATTAATAATCTCATTAAGTTTCAAGCCGGCAGTATCAATCTTTCTCTTTGTCAGATGGTAGTGGCATACAACACCATGATAATTGCCATCTGCGGCCGGCTGATATACGCTGGTTATGAGTTCGCCCTTCTTCGTTGGGCACGTTAATGGTATATCATAATGCTCGTTAAGAAACTCTAGTAAAGCTTCATAAGCCCATATCTGCTGCGGGTAATATCCAAGGTGAGGTTTTAGAGTCACGCCATGTACAGCACTGTCAGTTAATATTGGTCGCTCGCCATGGCCACGCTTAACATAAGTGTTTTGATACTTTGTGTAATAGGCGTTGCTGAAGTCTATACCTATAGAATTATTATTAACCTTTCTAATGCCTGCATGCCAGCCAATGTCGTTGCAATCCAGAAGCTGGACAATCGTTCCGTCGTTGTCAATAACAAAGTGAGTGGATATGTTTCTTTTCTCCAGCACTCTCTTACAAGAGTCAGCAGACAGGCACACATCCCAGTGAGTCACTGCCATATGAGGCGCACGTCGGCCATTGTATTTCTTGTGTGTCCCGTCCTTCAAGAGATCAATCTTGACCTTTGGCCAATCGATCGCTATCATCTGGCCATTGCATAAGATGCGGCTAGCCGATTTTGAAAAAGCTTCTCTGTTAGTGTTGGCTCTTCGGTAAGTTACTTCTCCGACAAGACCGTCCGCGGTCAAGTCGTGGGCCAACTGGAATTCTACGATCCTATCTATAAGATAAGAGTCGAACTTGGTTGCTCCGAACCAATTTGGCGTCCACCCGTATTTCTTTGCTGTTCTTTTATTGTAGACAATTTTATATAATTTCATCTGCAATGCCCAACTCAACAACTTCTTTAGCGTCAAGGTATACATTCATTTTCCTATCAATAAGCTTCTTAATATATCTTTTAGACATATCGGTCTCCTCTACTAGAGCGTCGATATATCTATCCTGTGTCCATTTGGCTTCTTCAATCTCGTTGACTAAGCTATGAAGATTGCCATGATGGCCTGCAATTACTCCATGGATCATTACGCGGCAGTTCTTGCCAACTTTTCTTTTACCCTTTGTTCCTGCTGCCAAGAGTATAACGCCGGCGGACATTACTTTCCCTAGGCCATGGGTATGTATCTCTCTGTCTGCCCTTACCAGTCTCATAGTATCATAAATGCCAAACATATCTGCAGCGGACCCGCCCCAACTGGATAAATAGAAGTTAACAGGCTTGCAATCTTCTACTGGTTCGCTGATCTTACTCTTTAATAGAGAAGTGATAACATCTGCAGAGTTTTCTTCATCTATATCTCCATACAGAATTAAGCTAGACTCTTCTTGGCCGGGTAAGGTCTCATTTCCCAAGCTAGGGAAATTGATCATCAGCGGCATTGAAGCTTCTATTTCATTTTCTTCAGTTGCTTCTATTTCCGCTGGCTCTTCTGGATCTGTTTTTTCTTTTGATAATTTCATATAGTAAAACTCCAACAATATAATTAGATTTTCAAAATGTTTTCTCTAATTACAATCCTTTTCTTTTGTATTCCTTTTCAACATAATTCATAGCTTGAAACCAGTTAGAAAACTTTAATTTCCCTCTCAGACTCTCTGGGGTGTTCATAAATATAAATTTAATAGCACTCTTGCGCCACTCCCTTACGAACGTTTCGTCATAAGCTACCAACTTTTGTAACTCTTCTTTCGAGACTTCACTATTTTCCTCTTTTAGGGCTTTATATTTAATGTCTCTAGCCATCTGCATATGAGTGTCCGCGACTCTGAGAAGCCCTAAACTATATACTAGCATTTCTCCGAATAAGTAATTCAGTCTAGAAACTCTCAATATAGCGCTTAGGAGCTTGTGGCAGAAAGCTCCGCAAAAAAACCATATTGCACTGTTGAGAAAAGGGTCTTCTGATATCATATCTATATAATAGCACAAAATAAAAAGCCCGTCAAGGACGGGCTTTCTAAAAATCAAATTAAAGCGTTTTTATTGATTATTCTTAGTCTTCTCTAGTAGGCGCTGTGCAACTCTACGAGTAATCTCATTTAGATACTCCTCGTCTAGTTCCTCCTCGACGGTAATGCCTGCAGAATCAAAGTCCTCCAAAACGGGCTCCTCTTCTTCTCCGGCCGGCTCCTCGGGAGGTAACTCCTCGCCGCCTTCGTCACCAAGTGGTTCCTCGGGAGGTAACTCCTCGCCGCCTTCGCCGCCCTCTACGTCGATGTCGACTGGGTGACCTTGGGAGTCAAGCTCTTGTGCGAGCGCGTCGGTTACAGCTTGAACGATTGCTGTGACATCCAAGTCGCCGCCGGCATCTCCACCTAGGTCATCGACAGGCTCGTCCATGGGCTCGTCATCTAGGGGTGGAGCATCGTCCATAGGATCACCCATGGGCTCGTCGCCAAGCTCTGCTTCTTCCTCGTCGTCGCGACCGTATGCTGGGCCGCCTAGGCCCTCTTCGGTAACGTCTTCCTCGGTTACTTCGTTCTCCTCGGTAAGCTCGGCGTCCTCGGACACCTCTTCCTCTTCCTTGAGCCAACGGCCGCTAGCTTTATTAGCAATATCAGTCCGGGCCGTATTGCCTGCTTTTCCCGTTCCCTCTTGTACTTTCTCTAGAAAGTTCTCGGTGTGTGGCTTTAAGTTAGCCAACTTCATGAACTTCCTAGTTGTGTCTTCATTCAATAAACGCTTCATTTGTTATTCTCCTTGTGCTTTATAAAGACTATAACACTATCCAATATATAAATAGTCGTTATTTTTTTAAAAAGGTATTAAAAATCCAACTTATTTGCAAAATCTGTTAATTTTTTCAAAGCCTTATCTTCTATCTGTTTCACTCTAACGAAACTTACATTTAATCTTTTAGCGACTTCTCTTAAAGTTAACGCTCCATTATTTGTTACTGTCTCGTTTACACAGTTCAAGTCCGGACCAAAATCGACCCACAATCTGCAGTCCTTATTCTGGCATGGGGTTTTTGCTTTTCTACATTTCTCTAAACAGTTCATAGGTCAGGGTGTTCCTCCGCCAATACGTCGAAGATATTCTCTAGATCTTCACTATCAAGACTATATTGTTTTTCAATTTTCTTGCCTTCTTCTATAAGTTTTTTATTTTTAGCCCTTTTGTTCTTACCCTGTAATTCATATTGTTCTTTAAAATCATCAATATATTTCAAGATTAGATCGTCCTTCTCTAAGTAACCTGTAATCATAGCTCTAAAAAACTGTGATTGGTTCATACCATCATATTTAAGTCTGGTTCTTAGGTCTGCTTGTCTCTTATGAGAATCATAGAACATAAACTTTTTTCTTTCTCTTGGATTTGGTACAGGTGGTTTTTTCATTTTCTTCTCCTCATAATGTGGGTGGAACTTTCTATTTGTCCAGCATTTGTTTGCTGTGCGAATTCACATTTATTCTGAAACTCTACAATATTTCTTGCGCCGGAATATGAAAATCCACTTTTTATGCCGCCGCGGAGGTCGTCTAATATATTTTGGACCTTCCCCTTGTAAGGGACGGTTGTAGACACTCCCTCCGGAGTAGACGACTTAGCTCTCCAATCATTTTGTGCTGCAGACGAAGCCATGCCTCGATAGACTTTATACTTCTTTCCATCTGCGTTGCTAAATACCTCTCCGGGAGTTTCTTTCGTTCCGGAAAGCAGAGAACCAACCATCACAAAATCGGCGCCGGCTGCATAGGCTTTGACTATATCTCCGGATGTCTTGATCCCTCCGTCAGCTATAATCTTTGCGCCATGGCTCGTCTTGGTACAGTCTAATATGCTTTGTAAAGTTGGCACGCCATGGCCAGACACTAGCCTAGTTGAGCATATGCTTCCACCACCGATACCAACTCTAATACTGTCCGCTCCCCAGAGGGCCAGATCGTCGAATGCCTCTAGGGTAGCTACGTTGCCAGCCATAATATGTACGTCATTTGATAATCTATCCTTCAATGATTTAATACACCTTTCCATCATGATATGGTGACCATGGGCAACGTCTATGCATAATATGTCAACGTTGCATGTGTTATATAAATAGAGCGCTCGCTCAATATAGTCCCCAGTCATTCCAATAGCCGCGGCGCGGGTGCCCGCGATCTCTGACAAGACAATAGCTTGTTCTTCTATCGAATTATACCTATGTACAATTCCAAAACCTCCAGCTTGATGCATCGCGGTGGCCATGTTAGCTTCGGTTATTGTGTCCATGGGGCTGGATATAATAGGCAAGTTGAAACTTCTTTTGTCGTCTAGAGAATTAGAAGTATCCACTTCTTTTCTACTTTTTATATCGCTGTACCTCGGCACTAACAATACGTCGTCGAAAGAGAGTGTCTTTTTTGGTTTTGAATAATCGTTATCTAAAGATTTTATCATTTATGATTCTCCTGTAATTTTTGAATCAATCTCTCTATATACCACTTAGCTTTGTTTAGGTCCTCAAGTGGGTTGTCCTTATACTTGTGCCTGGAAAGATACTTAATCGCATTACCTGTATTGAAGTCCATTTCCCAAGATTCTATAAAATCTATCACTTCAATACCCTTGTTATAATGATCGGGATGATCAACCAATTCTTTTTGTTCTTTCACACATTCCTCACAAGTTTCAATAGCTACCTTATTATAGGATCTAGAGTCACGAACGGTTCCGTATTCCTTCAGGTGCCTCTTGCATAAAGGAAAGAATACTTTTGCCATACTTAAAAACCATTAGGTTCCCAGCCTTCTGCAACGAGTTTGCCGATATTGCGGTCTCTCATGTGCAAGTCCGCAGTTGATACCTGTTGAGGCTTGTCTGTAGAACCTAGCGCTCCGGAGCCTCGATTCGACATGCTTATTGAATCATCATATAACGACCCTTTTTCCTTTTCCATAGTCCGAAAGTGGACAACTGGTACTAGTACGACTTGGGCAATCTTGTCTCCGGGTCGAAGATCTACATCACTAATGCCTATATTATGCAAATCTATAAACACTTCTCCGTCGTATCCGCTATCAATACAGTGCGCGCCGACAACAAGCGATCTCTTAGCGGCCATACCAGATCTATTCATAACCTGAAGCATGTATCCGTGTGGTACACCGAACTTTAAACCAGTTTGGAATAGTTTATTTTCCCCTCTCTTGAGCTTTACAGACTCTCTATCTTCTGGACAGAAGAAAACATCTAAGCCTGCATCACTAGGGTTTGCTCGTTCCGGAGACTTTGCTGTCTCTCTAGTCTTCATAAATTCAAGAATCATTGTTACCTCTATTGCTAAATTCTTCTATTACTTTTTGTGCTGTATCCCAGCACTCGGGACAGTATAGATTCACTACACCTTGTTCTTCTCTGACAGTTACAAACCAACTTGTAACATCCTCTTTCGACTTCTTATCGAATGGCTTTTCACAAACTAGACATTCATCTTCAAGTTTATCGAACAAGCCAACTTTTTGTTTTAAGTCTTTCTTTGCTTGTTTGGCTTTATTGCGAGCCATCTTTCTTTTTAAGCTTCCCATTATTTGTATTCTTCTCTTGGGAAGTTAAGGCTGGCAAACTCTCCGTGAAGCTCGATAGCTTTCAAATCTCGTGCTCGGGCCGCTTCTTCTTTAGATCCAAATGAGCCGACGTGAATCTGCTTGCCGGCCATGGCGATCTTTGCGCACCATCTATTTCCACTTTTGGAAACGCCGATATATCCTGATGTGTTGTTCTTTCTTTTCTTTTCAACGTTTCTGATATTCTCGGCGTGGGTACAAACTCGTAAATTGCATTTCCTGTTGTCTAAAACATTACCGTTGATATGATCTACGACTAGTTTACTTTCACGCGTGACGTGATCTAAGATAAGATTATGAAGTCTCACCTCTATTTCTTTAAATCCACGCAAGGTGCCCGCGCGGCCGCGGGGGCTGTCTTTCGTTTGAGGCGTGCGTCGTTCTCTTGGCTCTCGAATAACATTTGTCCGGACTGAGCTTAAGCGATCCCTGGTCGTATCATAATGCAGTCTCCAAGTATGATTCTTGATCTTATCCCAGTCTTCTTCATCGACTAGAACCGTGTGGTTGCCATATTTTTTGCTTTCAATTATAAATTCTTTTGTCATTTTATTATCCTAATAATCTAAAGTTGTAATACATTGATCTGGTTGAAAAGCCCCACTGATCGTTATAGTCAAGCTTGCCCATGTACGGACGATTCAAGTGAATGGTATCTTTCTCTTTAACACCCCAACATTTGATGCTTGTTATCGCTGACGTTGTGTCAATCACTCTTACAATCCAATATGACTTTCCATTCTTTGTTTTCTTCTTGATTACTTCTCTCGGAATAAACCATGCTACTCCCAAATCATTGTCCCATTCTCCAATGGGCGGGACACAATAATCATTTAACTTAGATTGTACCTCTTTATCTACCACCATGTCAATAGGAAAGATGCCCGTTAGTGAAGAAAAGTATTCAATCTTCTCCTCATCGGTGAAGTCACCCTCTGGAGCATACATCTCTATGTTCTCGTGGAACTTCTTAAGGTTCTTTGGCCTGTCGATTGCCATGGCAGACCAGAAGTGCTTACCGCCTGTGAATCTACTATCTATTAAGCAATCCATTGCGCCAGAGCGGCACAGAACATCAAGTGCCTTCTTGTTCAGCTTCGAGTACACAATCTCTTCGCTAAAGAGAAAGCTTTCTGCATCTTCAAACGGACGGTTTGATAAAATCTGAGCAGTAGCAGCCTCGCCCAATCCCTTAATTGATGTAAGGGGCTGAATGAGTGTGGTGCCATCCTCGCTGATCTCCCACTGAACGCCGGAAGTATTAATGTCTAGCGCTCTGATATCGAAGCCTGCTTGTTTGGCAATACTAATGGCCTCCTCTTTCCTTCCCTCTGGTTCTTTGTCTAGAAAAGCTGCCATCCACTCTGCGGGATAATAGTTAAGCAGCCATGCGCACTGAAAGCTGAGTATGCTATAAGAAACAGCGTGAGACTTATTAAAACCATAGCCAGAGAAATATTCGAAGTTTTGCCATAGTTGTCTTGCCGACGTTTCATCAATTCCTTTCTCCTTGCAGCCTTGAATAAACTTAGTTTCAATCTTCTTCTTATCTCGCGCGCCCTTCCCAGTGCCCTTCTTTGTAAGCAGCTTGCGGAGCAGATTCGCCTCGTCCAGTGAGATGCCTTTACCTAGCTTGTGGGCTAGCAATGCGATCTGCTCCTGGAAGATCAAGAATCCGTATGTCTCCCTTGTCACCGACTCCACAATGGGGTGCAAGTAATGTATATCTTCTGGGTTACTCTTAGCTTTAACATAAGATTTATCCACTTTAGCACCCAACGGGCCTGGGCGATAAATACTAGTGATAGCGGACAGGTCGATGATATTATCTGGCTGCGCGCGTCTGCAGAAGTTCTGCGCTCCTTTCTGAGTAAACTGGAATATGCCTGCAAACTTTCCTGCTTGAAAGATATTCTTGTATACCTCTTTGTCGTCCAGATCTAAAACTTCAGGGTGAAGCTTCTTATCATAGAACTTTCTAATCTGCTCGTAAGTAGGCTCTTCGACATTGTAATGTCTCTTGAGAATATGACCTACGGCACTCTCGATCATGCGAAGTGTAGAGAGACCGAGAACATCAAACTTGATGAAGCCTAGCGGCTCAAGATGGCGAACGTTTTGGCCCTCAGACCATGGCGTCTGCAGTACGCCTCCGCTTTGGATGAGAGGCATGTGGCGATCTAGGTCTTCACCAATCACTACACCTCCGGCATGCCGGCTAACTGCTCGTACCTGGCCGTAGAGGGCTTCAACGTGCGTCTTGATATCTGGGTACTTAACAAAGAACCCTCGCAGGCTTACAGAGTATTCTATCACCTCTTCGAAGGTCGGGATATATACACCGCTCTTGATGCCGTGTTTCTTCTTTGCTTCGGGAGTAGCCTCGTGGATCATCCTCGATGTTACGGAGTTTACTTCAGGAAAAGGTACCTCATAAAACTTAGAGATATCCTTGATCAAAGAACGCAACTGCAAAGTGTTGAAGTTAGAGATCGGTACAACAGTGGTTTCTCCCCACTCGTCCATGAGATACTCTTTAATCTCCATCGGCTCTGCGACATCAAAATCAATATCTGGATAATCTGTGGCGTCCTTACGCAAGAATCTCTCGAATAGTAGTCCGTGCTTAATTGGGTCTACCTGCGTAATCTTGAGTACGTAAGCCACAAGGGAGCCAGCTGCAGAGCCGCGGCCCGGGCCTGTGAGCATCACTTCATTGGATTTGTCTGCCACCGCTTTCATTGTCAAGAAGTACTTGCTGAAGCCTCTGTCTGCAATGACATCTAGCTCAGTCTCTAATCTTGCAATGTAATCTTTCCTGTGAACTAAGCCTAAGTTCTTCATGCCTTCAAAAGAAAACTTGCGCAATGCTTCGTCTGCAGTCGAATCTGGCGGTACAACAAACTCGGGAAGTCGTACCGTAGTATCAGGTATGAAGTCATCTATAAGCTCATGGGCGATCCAATGAGTGTTTGTAATGGAGTCCATGACTAAGGTTTTGTCATACTCTACGCCAACTTCTTCAGAATACTTCTCGTAACTCTCCCACATCTGGTCGCCGTTCTTAGGGTACAGTTCATAACCGATCTCGTCAACGGAGATTGGTAGCTCGTCTGTCATATAATCAGGCCGAGAAGAGGACCTGCCAATCCATCCAAGCCTCTTGTATAGTTCTCTATACTTCCACGCGTCTGCGCTCGGATAGTGGCTGTCTGCCGTAGAGATTAGCTTGATACCAAACTCTTCTTTCATCTGTACAATGTACTTGTTTAGTGTGTGCTGCTCCGGTACGTTATTCCATTGTAGCTCTCCGAACCATCTCTCTCCGAAGATAGAAATCATTCTTCTGGTAGTCTCCCGCATAGCATCGAGAACAGCCTCTTCGCCTTGTTCGCGATTCTCCCAATAGTTACCGGCGTATACACCGCCAAGACAAGCGGAGCTAGCAATAACGCCCTCGCTATACTTCTCCAGCAGATCATAGTCGACTCGTGGGTACCTGTAATAGTTGTCACCCTGGTATGACTCTGAAACCATCTTGAAAATGTTATTGAGTCCTGTCTGGTTTTGAGCGAGCAATACAAGATGTCGCCGGCGTTTAAGGATGCCGGTATCTGCTGTCTTAGAGGCACCTTCATTTTCAACGGACATCTTGCCGTCGTCCTTCTCCAAGCTTTTGGCTGCTTTTTTATCTGCCTTGGCCTTTTCATATGCCTCCTTCCAATCCTTTACGGAAGTCGTGAAATATGCCTCAATGCCGAAGATAGCTTTAAATTTCTTACCTTCTTCTTTCATCTTCTTCAAATGAAGTAGCTGGTAAGAGAATCCATTCATGTTGCCATGGTCTGTCAAAGCGAGCGCATCGCATCCATTTTCATATGCGAAGTCCATGTGTTCTTGCGGATATCCAAATCCGTCGAAAGGGGAACCGGCAACGCTGTGTGCGTGCAGTCCCACGAAAGGTATTTTACTTTTAACTCGCTCTGTCATATAGTCCTCCTACAAAAGCTATATACATAATACAACATCTATATTGAAAAGTCAACAATATAATTAAAATCCTCGGCAATTAGTAAACATAAATCCTACTGCAAACACATAGAATACAATAATTCCGAACATCATAGCTTTTAGTGCAAATTCTTTATCATCATAGTTCATTTCCTATTCCTCCCCATTCATGGTATTTTAATATATTCTCCGATGGCCTTCTTATGTTCTCGGAGATCTCTTTTATATTATCGCAGTAATCTTTCCAATTGTCAATCTTCCAGTAATCGTCTACGTTAATAAACTCACAATCATCTGTGTTTAGCTCCTCAAATATCTCTGAAAGAGAAAAATTAGTCGCGTCGTGTGTGCTATAGGATCTTGACTTGCTCCAGATCACCTTGCTTAACTGCTTGCTTTCTTCAAAGGTGTAAGTAAACCCAAGGTAGGCTCCATCTTTAATAGTTTCATTGTTATGTCTGAGAACAATCTTTTGTTCTGAAGATAGCTTTTTTCTATTTTCTCTGAGAAAAGAAACTCTATAAACTCCGTAAGGAAAAGCGACATAAAACCTATCAGGCGCCAGCCACTTGCTCATACCTCGCGATATCTTCCAAGAGGTATACGATCCATATAGTACACTCCACCCCAAGCTGTCTCTCTTCCTCCTGTCATTTGGATGGATGGGAACATAGAATATTGGTATTGGTTTTTGATTGTCCGCTACATTTCTATCATATGCTCTAAATGACCACACCGGGTCTTGCACATAATCACCCAGCCTGTGCCTTATTAGGGGCTGCATATCATCGTTACAGACAACCCATATCGTTTCGCATCCTGCGTATGCACATTCGACTACGGCGCGTTCTACCGCCAAGTAGTCTTGTGCTATGGGCATCAGGCTATCCTGCCATGGCATATTAAAGTCTAAAGGCTGGCCGGCTACTGGAACTATCCCTGCCAAGTGAAAATTAGATGGCATTCTGCTCCACCAATTCTTTAGCCTTCCTGTTGTCGAAAATTATATTGCCTCCGTCAACGTATCTCGAAGATTTCACTGCTCGGACCTCTCTCTCTGAAAGCTCTAGTTTAATTGGCAGGTTCCTTCCCGCACCATTGCCGGTACCTTTTATGCCTGCATGCTTCATGAGAGATGCTGTCTTTATCCTGGCTATTGTATCAGAGTAATCAAAATCGTTTAGTTGCTGTTCGCTCATAAATGATTCAGCTACTAAATCTTTCTTATCTTTGTTACCATCTATTCTTTTAGAAATGTAAAAATATATCTTATTACAAAAATCTTCATCACTCGAAATCAAATTATGATCATGCTTCATTCCCGACCTTACATTAAACCAGTCTAGCACTCTATAGCGCTCCACCCTCGTCTCCTCGTCAAAGGAGACTCCCGAAACATTCGTGATATCAAATAACCTCAATTTATCAAATGTGCATTTAGATATATAACCATTCTTTGTAATAACATTCAGCCTGTTCTCTTCTGGTATTATTCTCATGCTCTCCGTCAACCCAGAGTAGGGAGCGAGGCCGTTGCAAACCAACTGGTATGCAAGATAATTAAAAACATCTAAAGACTTATCTGTTGGCTCTATTAGTTTGTGCCCCAAATCATAGCTAAACCCGATTTCGTCGAGAGGAAAAATAGTGTCCATAGAATTATCGATGAAAATACTATTCGTTTTGTACGCGTATAAGACAGCATTTATTCCACTCCCAATAACAACTTGTTCATAATGATAAGTATGCTCTCGCAAATTAACATCCCACAATCTCACAGTACTCTTTTATGTTTCTGTGCCATTTTTTTAATAATCTCAGGTGCTTAGGTCTCTCGAAACATCTTCCACCTTTTTTAGGCTTTCTAATAGCATGGACCCAGGAAGCGACCCAAATTCTATGTTGGGTCTTAAACCTGCAAGTTTTCTTAACCTTCGGTATTTTCTTAACTATATGATCCATCCATGCTCTTGCAGCCTGCTCTGGATTCCTCCGGTCAATACCATATCCGTATTTTGAACTCTCCCACCAAGGCCACATCTGGAGGATCCCTACCGCCAAAGCTCGTCCTTTCTTACTAAACTTTCTATCGCCCAAAGCATTGTGATTATATCCAGACTCATAGCAAGCTGCAGCAAGAAGCATACCGCGCAAAGAACATGGTAAATCATACTCCGACTCGATAGACATAAGAAGCTTTATTGTATCAACGTGTGACTCCTCTGACCCTCTTGTGTTTGGGCAGTTGTACAACGCCTCATCAAAGATTAAAACATATGGATCTCCCCTGTCACATTGCTCTCCGAAGTGACAGGTAGCTCCTATTAGGGAGGCTAATAGAAGTGCAACCACTAGTCTTCTTCATCTTCCAGCACACACAAAACATAATTCTCTTTTAATAAAAAGTGACTTTCGCCGTGGGCCGGCACCTCTTGTAACATAGAGTTCTCATAAACAATCTCATCGCCAGCAGAGATATCTAATTGACAATCATCAGAAGTGTCAAGAACAAAGCCTAGACCATATTGACTTTTTGGTTTATAATCCTCTGGTACCAATATTGTTTTATTGTTTGTCTCTTCTTGTTCCTCTGCAGGCTCAATCAAGATCATTTTATTAACTGGAAAGACATTCATCATTCGCTCCTACTTGCCTAATGATTTGGATAGTTTTTCGTATATCTCACTAAATGTATCATAATCCTCATCTGATTTTAACATGCGATAGGCTTTTACTGCAAATCTCACTTCTTCTTTAGATAAGAACCCGTTCTCAATATAGTTTTTTTTCAGATCCTTTCGGTGCTCCTTAAACGGTTCCATAGCCGTCTCGTTGGCATCAAATGATTTGATGAACTCTACTACATATTCTTGCTTAGTTTTTTCAGTGGTTGACATATCGCCTCCTATTTATCCACATTTTGCAAATCCGCAACTTGTACATGTAACACATCCGTCCACATATATTAGACCTTCTTCAGAACAATCTGGGCAAGTCTTATCTGTGGCAACAGATCCGTCTTTAATGTATTTCTTTAACACTCTTGCAATAACCTTTGAGAAGCTGAACATATCGCTGTCGCGATCCTTTCTCAACTGCTCAACTACATATTGTACACCAGAACCATGGCGCAATGCAAGAGAAATCATCCTAGTGAACACAGAATAATTCGGATTATCGAATACCTTTACAATATTCTTAATAACAACTTCGTCGCCGTTATCTCCAAATTTTAAATCGTATACACTGTTTGTTGTTTTTCTGGGGTGTTTTACTATCACCCCGTTTTCGTATTTTTTTGGTATTTCAATAAAAGTAGATAAGCCACCAATAATTTCATACGGCATACCCTCAAGAAGTCCTACTAATATAGTCCACTCCTCGCCTTTGATTGTGGGTCGGTGTATTTCGCAGTCCAATTCAATCGGGCGCTTTGGAGCATTGTTCTGGGGGAAGTCCTTTTCGATCTCGCTCTCTGTTAATAGCACGCCAGTCCTAGAACCGTCTACATAAACTGTTATGCCCTTCAGTCCTTTTTGCCAACCCTTAAAATACAGTTCGCCAACAACAGAGGGCTCAGTGCCCTTTGGTAGATTGATAGTCGAAGATATGGAGTGATCAATGTGCCGCTGAATAGCTGCCTGGATATCTATCCTCTGGGACCAGTCAATATTGTCGCTCTCAACAAAGAAGCTTGGAACTTCTTCTGTCTTAAACTTTTCTAAGTATTCTTTTACGTTGTGATGATAAACAGCAAACTCTTTCCATCTGTCACCCAGATCATCTATAAAGTCAGGTTCGATATCAGACTCATTGAAGTCTAATTTTCTCCTTCTAATGTATGAGTTTCTGAATACTGGCTCCAGACCAGAGCTAGTTCGACTAAGAATAGAAACTGATCCAGTCGGAGCGTTAGTTAGGATCGAAATATTCCTTCTCCCAAACTTTGCAATTCTAGCTTGAAGATCTTCCGGTAGGCTCCGAATGAATAGATTATCTTTTTCTGTATTCCAATCGAAATCCGGGAAAGCTCCTCTCTCGCGAGCGAGATTAACACTCTCTTCGTAAGAGGCTATCTTCAAAGTTTTATAAATCTTATCGATAACCTCTATAGCCTCTTGTGAATCATAGGCCAATCCCAGGCAGGCTACCGCATCTGCCAAACCGTGTGTACCTAAGCCAGTTCTTCTTCCCCGCAGACAAGTCTCATATAACTTCTCCCACAGTTCTTTTTCTTCTTGCTGGTCAGCAACAGTCCTAATATTTTCTAACTTCTCTAGTTCTAATTCAACTAAGTCATCCGACAAGCGCATGGCCGCGGTGGCTACTTCTTTAAACTTCTTAAAATCAAATTTTGCGTTGTCTGCAAAGGGGTTTTTAACAAAGTTTTTTAGGTTGACAGATATAAGTCTGCAACTATCATATGAAGATAGTGGCAACTCCGCGCACGGGTTCACACACTCAGTCTTAAAATTTTCGTATTCATTGGCGGGAAGATAGTCGCAAATATTATCCCACATTAGTAATCCCGGTTCCGCCGTGTTGGTCGCGGAAGTCACCATGAGATCCCACAGTTCCTTTGCCTTGATTGTTTTCTTAAATTTAGGCTCTTCAGAATCGACTGGGTATCTTAACTCAAAATCCTCGTCTGACTCGACCGCTTTCATAAACTCGTCTGTTATCTTCACAGACACATTGGCGCCCGTAACTTTTGTCAGATCGTGTTTCATTGTAATAAACTGCTCCACATCGGGATGTCGAACATCCATGGAGATCATTAGCGCTCCTCTTCTACCATTCTGGCCTATCATACGGCAGACATAGGAATACAGGTCAGAGAAACTCCAAGCTCCGGAGGTAGTCCCGGCGGAATTATTTACAGGCGTGCCGTCTGGTCTCAGTTGGGAGATGTCTACGCCGACACCACAGCGCCTCTTGAAGAGGTTTGCCAGGTCCTTTGCGGTATTCATGATAGACGTTATATCATCTTTTGGAGGGGCAACGACGACACAATTGGATAGTGAGATATTTACATGATCATTACCTATTCCCATCATAGGAGAACCTTGTGGAACAATATGTTTAAAGTCCTTTAGATACTGATATATTTGTTCCTCCGATAACATGCCCGGGCCGTTAAACTTTTGCTCAACTCTCGCGAACTCGGACGCAAGTCTTCTGTGCATATCGTCTGGAGTTTTTTCCAGCATAGTACCAGAATTATCTTTAAGACAGTACTTTGTCATCCAGACGTTAGTAGCTAGCTCATCTCCACCAAAATACTCTAGCGTTTGGTTCTCAACATCAGTATCTTTATTCATGCTATTATCTCCTTAAGTCCTAAATTTCTTATATTTTTCTTTCAAAGTTGTGTGCTGTCTTTTGGCGGCGTTTTCCTCTATTTCTCTTGGAGACTCAGTTGACTGTTCAAGCACCTTAATAGTAACATTTGAAGTATCCATAAAAATGGGGAATACCATTCCATCCGGACCGTTCCTGTTTTTTGCAATAAACATTCTTCCTGTATTTGTGTTCTTGTCTTCAATTGTTCTAGATATAGAAAAAATAAAATCTGCTACGAAACATTTATTGAAAGCTTCTGATATAGATTCCATGGTGATAACCTCTGCGTTTAATCCACTTCTATTCGTTTGGGAAGCTGTCCAAATAGGGCAATTGTGCTGTTGAGCCAAGGCTCTTAGCTCTTCATAAATAGACTCTAATTCATTTCTTTTTTCTTTAAAAGCAGAGGATGGTCGTAATAGATCTGCATAGTCAACTATTATTAAATCGACCTTATGATCCAGTTTGTTTAATTTTTCTAAAGACTTAGCAATATTTTTTGGACTTGCAGTCTTAGTCGGATACTCCTTAATAAAAAGTTCGCCTGGCACGTCCAAACAAGATTCCTCAACCATGTCTTTCATATCGTGGAGATCATTGAGGGGTACACTGCTCAGGCAGCTATCGTACCTCAAACCAATAACCTTCTCTGAAAGTTCTAAAGTATAGTGAACTACATTCTTGCCCGCGCGCAGGGCGGCGGCGCCTAGATGGACCAGGGCCATACTCTTGCCCGAACCCGTCGCGGCGATACAAACTCCCAACTCTCCTATGCCTAGGCCATTTTTACAAATTTTGTCAATGTGTTTCCAATCCGTCGCGACTGGATTTCTTGCTGTAATTTCATATCTAGACTCAAAATCTTTTTTGTAGTCATGTCCGTGATCAGCGTCGACGCCTAATTTTAAAGCGTCGTCTATTAGATTCTTAATTTCGTCATACGATGAATTCTGCAAAAGGTTGACAGACTTTAATATAGCTTCTTTTAGTTTCTGCTTTTTGCAGAAATCTAGAGATGTATCTTTGACGTATTGAATACCCTCGATATCTTTAGAGGAGTATCTAACAAAGAAGTCTCTAATTTGCTTCTGTATTGCTTCGTTCTCGTCGTCTAAACTAGACTTGAGAAGAGATGACATTATATCTCTAGACGGTTGAGTATTATATCTTGTCTTATAGTCCATTACAAGGGAGGTGAATACTCTTAAGTACTTCAACTCAAAAAATTCAACATCAAGCACCTCTTCTAGTTGATCGGAAAAGGGCCGATCTTCTAAAAATAAGTATGCTAAAGATTCTTGAAAGGATTTTCCATATTTTGAAAAATCAGACTCTTGCATTTTCGCTCCGGTTAGTTCTTAAGTTATATAATAAACAATTTAGCGTCAATTGTCAATAGATATTTTGTTTAATTTTTGTGACAACTCACTCCAATTGAATTCTCCGAATCCGTCTTGAATCATGAGCTTTAATATCTCTGTTTTGTTAAACGAGTTATCTGCTTCCAAAACAACATTCTTGATGCTCTTTTTCGTATTCGCGCTGAGAGAGGGCGTATACAACTGCATCATCTTGTAGTTTAAGATTAAGACATCTTCATTCTCAAGGATCTTTTCATAGATTTTCGCCTTGGAGTCCAGATTTTTCTTACAATGGTCCACAATATCCTTTAAGGTATAGTGCTTCTCCTCCTTTAAGAAGGGAAATCTATTTTTAACCGTTTTCAGGCCAGCGCCTGGAATACCAGGAAGGTTATCGCTCTTGTCGCCGGCGATGGCTCTTGCGACAGCGAAGTTATTAGGATGTATTTCGAACTTCTCTAAAACTGCTAATTTATTTAAAAACTCCTTTTGTACAGGCCGGTGTAAAATAGTGTTCTCATCTAAAAGCTGAAAGAAGTCTTTATCACTGGAGATGATTACTTTCTGCCAATCTTTGTATTGTGGCATTGCTTTAATAAAGGCAATAAGATCATCTGCCTCAATATCCTCGTACATTAATTGAGCGATCGGCATACTGTTGATGTATTCTATCAACCTGCCTTGTTGCCAGAACTTATTCTCCATCTCTTCGTTCTCTGATAATGTACGTACAGATCTATTAAGTCGGATTGGCTTGCGGCCAGCCTTGTAGTCCTTCTTCAGAGATCTTCTCTTACGAGACCCTCCTGCTCCGTCCCAGCACACCACTACCTTATCCGGATTTGATTCACGTATAAGTTTCTGTAGTATCTTGATTGTGCCTTTCAGGCCTCCGATAGGAGCGCCGTTGGTTGATAGGGAGGGGTCTACAATATATGCTCTATAGAACATGTTTAACATGTCTATAATCAAAAGTCTTTTAGAAGACATTAAAATTCCTTATTAATTATCGATTATTTGAACGTGTTTTATTCTAAATGAAAATACGCCATCGAGGGCCTGGGCCGCGGCAGTAATTCGCTTCATCTCTTCTTTTACCGAAGGTGAAGTCAATAAAAATTTAATATTTAATTTAGATAAATCCACATACTTTGACAACTGCTTACTTGGTTCTGGAAGGTTAACGATTGTAATATCACAAACCGCTCGCAGCTTATCCAGGATATCTGTTAGATTCTGGGTTCTGTCTGACCTCATTAATACATCAGCGCCGTAAATATTTCCGGGCTGTGTGGCCAGGGCTTCATCCAGAAGCTCGTTTATTTCTTGACTCAACATAGAATTTAGCTCCTATGTTATAAATAGTTAGATTATTCTTCTATCTCGTAGAAATCAGCAGCATTTCCAGTTTTCTCGTGGAATTTTAGAATTACTTCCTCATCCATGAGTTCTAATACTCTGTTTCTGAACTTTTCTTCTTCAAGTTTCTCGACCCACTTCGAAGCTTGGAACTTTTCTGTCGAGCCATCTGAATACTCAAGGGTGTACCAAGCTCCGCCTGATCTTATGTGCTCGGAGCCTTTAATCGCCTCAAGCCAACTTTCCTCATCTTGAACTCCGACCTTATCTCCCCAAAGAATCTTAAAGGTACATTGCCGGCCCTGCGTACCAAAACGAGATTTCTCAAGCTTTGCCTTTACTTCAGAGCCTATCCTAAATCCCCTCTCGTCTTGTACAAAAGAGTTCTTCGCCTTTCTGCCAGTCAGCCAAATTCTCAAGCTATATGCATAATGCATCGCTTTGCCGCCCGGGGTGAAGTAGGGTGTGGTCATAGCTTCGGCTATATTGCTCGTAATATTCGTTTTAAGCTGGTTTAGCACCAGCAGCGTAGCCTGGGCATTAGCAATGGGCTGGACAAGCTTGGCCATGCCCTTAGAGAGGATTCTGGGCTTAACTGCCATGGATGATAGAGGGTTGAAATCACCCTCCTGATCGGTAAGAGATGGTGTTAGCGCGAGACTGTCCCAAATGAACAACATTCTGTTCTCATTATTCTCCAGCAGATCCTCTATTGTCTCTAGAACAAACTCAACACTATTGGCCTGCACATACAACAAGGTTTCGATATCGCATCCTGCCTTTTCAAGAAAGGTTGGGTCAATAGCGGATTCACTATCAAAGTATACTACATCAATACCCATTTTTTGAGCACTTGCTGCTACTTGAGCAGCTAAAAAGGACTTACCTGTGGATTCGAG
>Ga0209756_1000563_pt1 | contig 36380 bp, 50 predicted proteins | sample ETNvirenome_6_85_FD_184071 | JGI IMG/M metagenome (GOLD analysis project Ga0209756, IMG submission 184071) | Marine viral communities from the Pacific Ocean - ETNP_6_85 (SPAdes) (version 3) | ecosystem: Environmental > Aquatic > Marine > Oceanic | place: Pacific Ocean | collected 2013-06-19 | reverse complement strand
CTTTTGAGGACCTGTTCCTAAAAAACTAATATTGGTTTTCGTTCCCATAAATTTGTTGGGATTCGCTCCAATTTTAGTTGCCAGAGCCATTAAAGCTCTAAGTGTAAATAAATTAGCCATAATAATTTAAATTGTTTCTCTCTATTTTTTCATCCTTATAATCTTCAGGGTGCGTAATGAAATACCCTTTTCTTAAACGTATAATCGCTTGCGTCATTGAGTCTACATAGTCATCATGATCCCCATGCGGAAAAGCCGCACACTCTTCTATCACCTCTTGCGCAAACGTTTTATGTTTCGGTGCCCATATCCTTCCCATTTCAAAAAGATGGGCAATCGAATTCATTCTTACATGCTTATCATTTCCTTTGGAAGGTGTATAGTCCTGAACGGGAATATCAATTTGTCGAAGTTCATGGATCAAAGGGATCCCTGAGGCCTTGGCCTCGATCAAGACGATATCCGGATTCCAGTCTAAGTATTCTTGGTGAGCCAGGCGTCGAAGTTCGGGGAACTCGTACCGACCTCTAAAAGCATCGAGTAAAATTGCATTTTGACCTTTTCCCTCTACGGTGAAAACACCCCAAGTCGTAATGGCTGAATAATCAGCCGTTTCTTTTTTCATAAAAGCTGTATCATAAGATTGAACAATGAAATCGCACTTCGGTGGCCTATCATGCTTCCAATCTTTCCACCATTCTCTTTTGATAATGGCTCCTTCTTCAGCGGTGGGTGTCTGCATGTACTGAGCATTCCATTTTCCAATACTAATAGAAGCTTTAACTGATTCTAATTCATCTCGATTCCAATACTCAGGCCAAACCGGTTTATCGTTAGGCAGGATCGCAGGGAATTCGACTAAATCCCATTGATCTCCTTTGATATCTCCCTGAGCCTTGATCAGTTGACCCGTAAGATCGTTCGTTGACCATCGGGTCATAACTAAAACGATCCGGCCACCGGGCTGTAAACGTTGACGGGGTCCGGAGGTATACCACTCGTAGGCTTTTTCAAAAGAGTCCCTACTTAATAGATCCTTTTCTTTGTGTGGATCATCAATGATCAATAAGTCGGCTCCTCTTCCTGTCATGGCACCTCCTACCCCTACCGCAAAGTACTCACCTCCTTGCGCTGTCTCCCAGCGACCCGCTGCCTTCGAGTCTTCTTGCAGCGAAGTCTCAAAAATTTCTTGATATTCATGGGAATCGATAACGTGTTTGGCTTTTCTTCCAAACCGTACTGCCAATTCCGCTGTGTGGGTTGCTTGAATAATTTTTAATTTTGGATTCTTTCCAATCATCCAAGCGGGTAGGTAGTTAGATGCAAATTCTGACTTTGTATGCCTAGGTGGCATATTCACGATTAATCGCTTACTTTTACCGGAAGCGATCTTGTTAAATTTTTCAGAAATAATTTTGTGATGATAGCCCCCTATAAACTCAGGCCAAATGTATCGAATAAATTCTAAAAAATCTCCTGTGACTTTCTCTTTGAGTTTTAGTTGATCCGCCTTCAAATAAGCCTTTAAATATTCCTTTTGCTCATCTAATGGCAATTTTTTAATAAATTCTATGTCATCGGTTATCGGAATCATCGTTTTTAAAAGTATTACCATGAGAGTCTGAATTAAGCAATAAAGGGTAAAGTTGGGACCCCTTTTTTCTTGTTTAAGGGGGTGCCCCCTCCCCAAACCATTCCATTCGCTCTGGGCTTTGGGACCCCTGGGCGGGGCGAAGCCCCGCCCATGGGCGGGCGCCAAAGGGGTGGGGGGCCCGCCCGAATAACCTGTAACAAATTGTTACTTGACTCACCTGGCCCCCGATGCGGGAGCCAGGGTTAGGGATTACTTATCCTAATTCTTTTAGTTCTTTTAGTTCTTTTTTAAGTTCTGAATTAAGAAGATCCGCATCTTCTTGAATTGCTTTTATCTCATAGAAATTCTCACTATGATTTAGTATTTTATCCAGTGCTTCTCGCAGCTCCAGGATTTCTTTAGGCTGTTTGATTGCATAAAAATGGTCATCAATTGTTTGGATGGCCTGGACCAACACATCGTGTTGTTTTTGTAGTAGTGCTATTGTTTTTTTCATTTTATCCCTTTCTTTATTGTTATACATACCTGGGATTTTACAGGAGATTTAGGTAGAAGTCAATAGTTAGGGAAAATAAAGTTCATCGAGGTTTTCCCCTGGCCCCTGTTACAGGGGGCCAGGGTTAGGGATTATTTAACCACGATATGTATTCCATTCTGACCAATCAAAATCCTCATCATCATCTTCGGTCTTCTCTATGATGTATGCCTTGAGTCGTTCCATAAATCTTTTCGCTCTTGCTCCAGCGATATTGTATGGCACTTGATCATTTTTATATTTACCTTTTTCTTCAGGTAAAATAGTTCGGAAAACGTCCTCAAGATCAATGAAGCTCATAAGCTCCCAATTTAATCTTTCATGATATCCGTGTCTCCAACTATCAACCTCTACTTTTAAATTAAGTAAAGGTTGTTCTTTACGTTCTTCTTTTTTTACTGGTTCCATTTTATCCCTTTCTTTATTGTTATACATATCTGGGATTTTACAGGAGAAAAATTTAGGAGTCAATAGTTAGGAAAAATAAATCCCGGAGCGAAGCGACCCGCAAAGCGGGTTGCTGAGCGGAGGAACAAAGATAAAGGCGGGGCGAAGCCCCGCCCATGGGCGGGCGCCAAAGGGAGGGGGTGGGCCCTCCCAGTAATATTTGGTAACATTATGTGATGAAATATTTGGTAACATTATGTGATGAGCTATGCAATAATAACATAGGATATTGTGGGATTAGGGGTTGACAGGATATTTAGTCAGGGCAGATTACTCCGCCCTGACCTGTATAACTTATTGGGATAAGTTATTCGTTAATTTATGCGACTAGGTAAGCTGGACATCTCCCAACTTACGGACGCTGTTCTATATTGTGGCTTACCGAATTTTTCAGTTTGCCAAATATCAAGATAATTAAAACATTGATAGCCTTTGTTGCAAGTGTATTCCCCTTTTGCAATGCCATCAAGTTGTCCCTTTCTCTCGATTATTTCCCCATGCTTGCCGGCATAGTATCTGATATAAAAGATGGCGTTATTTATTGTCATTAACTACCTTCCTATTGCTTGTATGGTAATCAACCAGACGCCTTTTTTCTGTTACCTTCTTTATTTCCTCAACTTCGAATTGCCCAAATCCATTGAACAACTCATAAGTTACATTGCTACTTTTATTTAGAGCTTTTAAAGCAACTTGATACTTACTTGCTTCTTCTAAATTATCAGCAGTTGTTTCGATTGAGTAACTATCAGGTATTGTTTCATATTTAGTTACCTTTACGATTAGGATTGTTTTATCCATTTTACTTTCTCCTTTATTGTTATACATATCTGGGATTATATATTAAAACCCTATATATGTCAATAGTGTAAATTAATAATTATTCTTGTTGACAATGAGACTGGGATATAGTAGGATAAGTACAGAAAGGTAAATTATGAAACTATTAATTAATTTTCAATTAAAACCGCAAGGTTGGTCGGAAATAATTGATGTTAAAGATTCTTCTAATAAAGATGAGCGAAAAGAAGCAATAGAAAAAGCTCAAAAATTATTAGCAAATAGAATTATTAATGATGGAGTAAAATCTATTATTGAAACATCTGCCGTTACTCCGATTAACGATTTTATAACTAAATAAATTATGATGAAAGATAAGGAATATATAAAATGTTGATATATGGAAAACCATTGAAAGAGATGATTAATGTTTGGCCGAAGTGGCTTTGGGCTTTAAACATTTTTGCAATCGCTTTGGCTTTGGTGGTAATATTATGGATATAGTTGATAGCATTTTTCTCATACCAACATTAGGTTTTTGCTTTTTGTTGTATATGATTATTAAAGAAGTTTGGTTCGATTAAACTTGAGCCACAACCTGAGGTTGAGTTGTAACATTTGGTAACATTTTGTGATTTGATTAGTATAGGATTTTCTGTTAAAATATGTATTCTTTCTTTTGAAAGATTACCAAATCTGTAGGTAAAGATACAGACATACACAGGAGAATAATATGTTATCATATTATACTAACAATGGCACACGTGCTGATCAAAAGCATTTTGACAATGGTGATAATACACCTTGGTCAAATAGTGAGATTGCTAGAGAAATTATTATGAATGCTCTTTACGATGCGGTTAAAAAGCATCAAAGTGGGTACAATAATATTTATCTGGAACACGTAGAGAATGACTGGGGAGAAGGTCGGGCGGTAGCTGTGAGAAAAAAGATGGTCCAATATATTTGGAGAATCTTTAATAAGTATCACACTTCTAAACTCGATATGTCTGGTCATCCGATTGTGACTGATGTATTCCATGTTCTAGAAAGAACAGGGGATATGCCTAAAAAGTACAAGTAAATTTAAGATCTCAGGCGATGCAAGTCGCCTGAGCTTGACCCCTGATCCTTGCGCCAGCTGGGTTAAAATCCTGTATACTTTGTGCAGGGATCTGGGGTCAAGTAATTATACAATATGTTGAGCATGCTAAAGATTGCTTGGCCAGGATTTCATTAGCCTTTATGGTCCTCAACTCATGTAAAGGCAAAAAATAAAAAATATCAATAAGGTCCCAAGCCCCCGAAGGGGGCTTTTTTAATCAGGCTACAAGCGCCCGCCCTCGGGCGGGCGCCAAAAGGGAGGGGGTGGGCCCTCCCAGTATATTTTTTTTAGGGTGGGCCCGCCCGAAAAATTTTTAGCTATAAGCCCTGCGCCAACCCCAGCCACCGACCTAGTATATAAGATTTTCTGGGAGAAGTAAAGTAACATAATGTTACAGAATATTACTAGTAACATTTCGTAATATTTTGTTACTTGCATTATTCCTGGACCTGGGATATAGTGGGATTATGTCTTCACGTTATCAACCCTCCGGACTCTTCAGAACCTTCGAGACAGAGAAGGAATTCCAAGAGTACGTACAGGGCCACAGCCTGCCAGAAGAGCGAAGGCTCCTTTGGCTCGGTTTTGCTTTCGGCTGCAATTACGCCGTGAACAAGATCAATAAAGATTTAGCTTCTAAGAAGAAGTAGATCTTCAGCTCAGGGCGCCGCAAGGCGCCCGGGCCAATAAAAAAATAAAACATATCAATAAGTCTCCAAGCTCTCAAGCCTCAAGCGCGCGCGCACGCAGATTCAATTAGGTTTCAAGCGGGTGGGCCCGCCCAGTATATTTTTTAGGGGTGGGCCCTCCCTATAATATCCTGTAATATCCTGTAATAATTTGTTACTTGACTTTATCCGGGTGGGCCCGCCCAGTATATATTAACCGCCATCCCCAACCACCGGCCTAGTATATAAGATTTTCTGGGAGAAGTAAAGTAACATAATGTTACAGAATATTACTAAAATAATTCCTTGACCGGGGTTCTGGGATTTGATAGGATTTGAATTATGAAAGAAAAAATAAAAAAGAAAAAACTTAAATTGTATGATGGTTATATTACCATTAATCAAGACCCGACCAGGGCCTTTGATTCTGATATATTACATTTAAGAAAAAATCGAACGAAGAAGACACAATTAAAAATAGAAAGGAAAAAATGTACTTTATACTAGAAAACACACACGACCATTTTTACACAGAAACCATGGCCAACGAAGAATTTCCGACCTTACAAGCGGCGGAAAGAAAACTGCAAGCTTTAAAAGAATTAAAGCCAAAGGGTAAATATTTTATAGTAACCCGGGTTCAAGTTTAAACCCTGATCTCTGGTCGGTATGTTAATAACCTAAGTAATAAGTTGATCAACGTCCAGAGATCAGGGTTTAAACTTGACAATGGTTATGGGATTTGATAGGATTTAAATTATGAAAGATACATTTATGAAAGACGCATTGGATGACGCTTATTTACGTGGTCAATTAATTGCGCTGCTTAGGGAGAGTAACAACCTCCAAAGCACAATCAATAAAATAGAAGAGGAACTAAAGGAAAGAGATAAAAATGAAAAAAAATAAGTGGGGCGAAAAATTAGAGCCCAAAACAATTGACTGGAACGGCCAAAAAGTAAGCGTGCCATTTAATTGCGCCATCTATACAGAGAAGGAAGTAAAAATTAAAAATAGATTTGGCGGTGAAGAGTGCACGTTGCCGGGATATGCGGCCAGTGTTTATGATACCATTATTGGAGCGGAACGCTTTGAAGAATACACTACAATGCGCCTGGGCCTGGACTGGTTCAAACGCCATTTTCCAAAACAATATATGGTGCTGCTTGATTAGATCTAAACATAACAATTTATTAAATTACTTTATACACGACCGCCGGGACCTGAGCCCGGCGTACGTGCGCAGCTGCGAAAAATTTTTCAAAGAAATAAAACAAAAGAATAAGGCTTCAAGCCCTCAAGCGGGTGGGCCCTCCCATAATGAAAAAATTTACAATAGAGATTAAAGGCGCTTCAAGCGCCCAGCTGTTGACCATTGCGGCAGAGCTCAAGATTATGAGCAACGCCTGGACCAAGTTTGGCCCCCGGATCAGGATCAATGGGCAAAAGCTCCAGCCCCCAAGCTTGAGAATTCCGGCAACGCGCAAGCGTGGACCCCGGAACGGGCCAAGGGCCCAAGCTGCAAGCTTTATACCCCGGGACACAATCTTGACACAAATCGATAGTATAAAATAAAAACAGAAAGGAATAAAAATGCCAAAATATAGAATAGTAGTAGACTTCGACGGCCTCCGTGAAGATGGTGAATATCTGGACGGGCGCTCTGTTGAAGCAGAAGACGAGCACGAAGCGCTGCTCAAGTTGCATAAAGATTTTAAAATCGAAATGGACTCAATGACTAGTTGGGGGATCTGGCCTATTAAACCAGGCACCAAAGATGAGGTCGATTGGGATGCTTAAGAAGGAAGCCATAGAGATCACTGGAGGACTGAGCGCGCCAGGCAAAATGCCTGAGGGCTCTTATAACCTGCCGGCCAGCGCATGCCAGACGGGCGCGAAGCTGCGCGAGATCCCGGGCACCCCGTGCTATGGCTGCTATGCTTTTAAAGGTCGATACAATTTCCCCAATGTGAAGGACGCCTTGACCCGGCGCCTGGAATCGTTAACACATCCGCAATGGATCCCGGCCATGGCTGTATTAATTAAAGGAAAAAATTTTTTTAGATGGCACGACAGCGGCGACCTTCAGGGCGCCTGGCACCTTAAGAACATCATGGAAGTGTGCAAGCTCACACCAGGGACCATGCACTGGCTGCCAACACAAGAGAGACAATACTTACCACTTCAGGGTTCAAGCATTCCAAAAAATTTAATAATAAGATTAAGCAACGCGAAAAATGATACGAAGCCCGGCAACGCCTGGACGCACTGGTCCACCGTGGTAACTCATGGAGCCAGGCCCGGGCACATGTGCCCGGCGTCTTTTCAAGGCAATAAGTGCGGCAGCTGCCGCGCATGCTGGTCAAAAGATGTTAAAGAGGTTCAATATCCTATCCACTAGAATGATTCTAAAAAAGCTAATCAAAAAAATAAACAAAGAAAATGCCCCGCCGGATGGGTGGGGGGAAGGCGACAAGCTTACAAGCTCTCAAGCACCCGGGCGCAGGGCGCCAGGCCACAAGCTAAGGGTGGGCCCGCCCGTTTCATCCCCAAGTCAACAAGCTCCAGGATCCGGGAACCCGGATAGAGTCTGAAGAGCCCAAGCTCCTGGGTACAGGCTACAAGCACATAAGTATTTTTTTTGTGCTTAATGTGAAAGGATATTTGGTGAGGAGAGAACCTCACAAAATAGGCATTTTTCTTGCCAGTCGATTTTAATTCTAAAGTAAAAAAGGTCCCGCTAGAAGCGTAGCCCAATAAATCAGGAGTGCCAAATAAAGCCCAGTTTTCCAGTCTGGTCCATGATATTGAGGTAGTTTCATTTTTTAATTTCTTCCAAAGTTGTCGTTCAGTAATGACGGGTTTAACCATGCCGAGAGGACTTTATAATTTCTTAACTATTTTACCCATTACATGTCTTGGCTCAGTACATTTAAAAACCAATCGATGTGTCTCGTTACTACCTAAAATTCTGTTTTCAAGCAAGCTAATTTCTGTAATATCCAAAAATTTTTGTGGATACCCCTTCGGTAGCTCAACCTGAACTCTAGCGTACTGCACAGAGGGAGAAACTAAAAACTTATCTATGATCTGTCTAAAATCCTTTCCGTTAATCATCGTATTGCACTTATAAAGGATTTTGTATAGAATGGCAATATGCCAGGACCACAAAAAGAACTAACCCCGAGGCAAATGAAATTTGCCCAACTCATCGTCTACGGAGTCGAAGGAAGCCCTATCTCTAAAGGTGAGGCAGCCAAAATAGCAGGCTACAGCGACTGGACAAAGGAAGGGTCACGACTGACTAATCCAAATAGATTTCCACTAGTCTGTGCCTACATCAGTAATCTCAGAGAGGAAGTAAGAGAGAAATACGGCATCAGCTTTGAAGGCCATCTAGAAGAGCTCGGAAAGATTAGGGACCGAGGTAAAAAAGACAACAGGAATCTAGCGGCTGCCGCTACAACTGAAATAGCTCGAGGCAAAGTAGCTGGATATTATATTGATCAAAAGATTGTGAGACACGGGAAGATTGACGACCTCAATCTCGATCAACTCTATGAAAGGATGCGAACAATCAAAGAGAAGAACGAGAAAGTAGTAGAAGCTAAAAAGCTTTTAAGCTCTAATGAGGAATCAGAGTCAGACAATAAAGAGCCAATAGTAAAAAAATTACCATCATCGCCACAAATAATCGATCCGGATTCCACATCTTAACTATCTTTTATTTTTCTTTTTAGATTTGATTTTCTTCTTTTTAGCTTTAGCTTTTTTCTTTTTTTTCTTTGCCATATTATTATGTTTCTCCTTCATCAGGTTATACTTTTCTTCACTTAACCAGTCAAGTTCTACCGGAAACTCGGCTTCATCAAACATCTAACTTCTCCATCTTGGTAATACATTTAATTGGAAATATATTTCTATCAGAATACGCTTCATCTTTTTGATCGTAACTAGCGAACGTCCATAAAAACTTTTTAGTTTTCTTATACACATAAGCAAAGGTCACCATCTTAGAACATTCAAACTTGTCAAACTCCTCCGCTGTCGCGTGCCCACCATCTGCGGTGATATCCAGCCATGAGATTTTATAGAAGTAATACTTCTTCTTGTTGATGGAGACATGTTTGTATTTAGATTTCTTCCGGAACATACTAGTGTATACCCTCCCCCTTATAAAATGGAAAATAAAAAGAGTGAATCATGTGCGCGCGTCCCTTAAGTTGTTGGTATTGCTAGCTTTTTGAAAGGTATAGTGAAATAAGTGTTGGTACATAACGATAATAGTATTTTTGCTTAAATAAGCCTTGGTAATCAATGCTTATTTTCAAATTGTATCCAATTGTATCCCATTGTATCCAACCAAAAGATACAAAAACGAGCGAATAAGTGTTGGTATATAATACTTCTAGCTTTTGTACCCATTGTAACCACTTTTGAAAAAAAATAAAAAAAATTTTTTTATTTCATTGAAAAAAGGGTATACAGAGGGTAAGGTCAAATTAATGGCTAATTTCCTCGGTTATCTCTTCATTTTTGTAGTTTGTATCCTCTTTGTTCTGGTTACAATTCCTATAATATTGTTCTACTTTCTTCAGGAATGCGTGCTGATAACCAACAAATTCCTTGTCCGATACTTCAAACTTCTGAAAAAATTTATCTTTAGAACACATTAGAATAATTCCAGACTGAATCTTGGTATTATAGACGTAGTTATGGGCCATTGCGTAGGCTCCTAATTGGATAAAATAGTCTTCTATCCATTCCCTTCTTTTGGGCTTGTTGGTTTGTTTGAAGTCTATTATACTTTCACGCCCGTTGTAGATTCCTACAACATCCGTGGCCCCTGCATAGAGGTCCGGATAATACAACGTGACCTCACTCCCCCATATTTCTTCCAGGTCCCCGAGCCCTGCTTCGATAATCTTTTGCGCCATAGGTTCCGCTTCTTTCCCGACCGACGTCAGGTCCTTGTGCCCGGTGCCCTGAACATACGCCTCCAGAAACGTGTGCATCGCCGTGCCTCGAAGCGCTGCAATGTCTCGGACCCGGTCTGCAGCCTGAGCCCCGAGTCGTGCTCTCCACGCCGCTAGACTCTGTCGCTTCTCGTCCGACTGAGTTGCGGAAATAATAGTCGTCACACTCGGTAGCTTAGTCTGGGTACTTGAGATGTCATAGTGCCGTTTGCCCTGAATCAGGGATCGTTGGGACTTCGGGTAGATGAATCGTTTATTCCATTTCATAAAATTTTAACTGCGCTATCCGTTTCAATCCAGACTCTTGCTCCGCAGGACAGAGGTTTCTCTGGCCGGTAGATCACTTTGCTGGGTCCTAGTATCTCTACGTTGTGAGCATAGCGGTTCGAGCGGCCCGTCTTTACCGTCAGGACAGGATCATTGGTTCCGTGCTTCTTGTTGAAGCGGATCTTGTGCATGTTAACGTGAATTCTTTTTATCATTTAATACTCTTCAGACTTTCTCCGAACGTGCCTTTCCAGGCATAGGAGCCATGGTGCACCGTCGGGGATTGAATATTGGCGAAGAGCTTAAAGCCATTGGCGGCAGCCAGTCGGCAGAAGGCAATATCCTCTCCGACCGAGTACCCATCTTTAAAGTCAAAGCTGAAGAAGTTATAATAGAACTCATGGCTTTTCCCTGGAGCATAGATTGCCTTGTTCTTGAGTTTTAAATCCGGACGATTTTTTATAATTTTTTCGAAGACCTTGCGATCGATCAACATCAGGCCCGCGGGGCCGGCTTCAATTTCAACCAGTCCTCCCGGGAGAATCAGGATGCCTTTTGGATCTTTAAATGAAACCGTATAGAGCTGCTCCGTAATAGCTTCGGCTTTAATCCGATACGGGGTGCAGATGATATCCTTCTTAGCCACTAACATTCTGAGGACGGCTTCTGGTTCAAACTCCACATCCGAATCGATGAACAAGAGATGCGTATACTCCGTCGTTAAAAAGACAGAGGTTAAATAGTTTCGGGCTTGATGAATCAAGGGAGATTTGTAGGTATTAATTCCAGATTCAATGCCACTCTTCCCGAGTTGCTGGACTAGCTTGATGACCGACAGCATGCTGTTGACTTTGACCGAGTCATAACAGGGCATCGCCATAAAGACGCTGGGTTTGGGTTCTGGGTTCATACGTCGTAGAAGGTATAACGCAACGTTAACTCTTCTCCTTCTTCAATATTTTTTAAAGTAATTAAATTCCATTTTTTAGTAAAGCGTTCGTCGTGTAATTCGATCTTAATGCAGTTCGCTTCGTTCGCATGATTAATGAATCCTCCAAGAGGCGTCCGGAAAATATCTTTGTCTATTTTAATATGCGAGGTGCCTAGGTTGGCGCCTTGTTTAATTTCTTCTTTCGCAAAAAGTCCTAAGCCATTGACTTTACTCGTTTTAATGGTGAGTGATTCGGGTAAAGGTTTATACATTAGTGTAGGGTTCCGTTTTTAAGATCATAGGGTTTCACGTCACTTTCACAGGCCACTTCCATGATGCGTTCGTACTCGGCTTGAGTTAAATGGGTCTTATACAATCGTTGAGCAATCGCCATCAAGGCGGCTGCCACCATTTCGAAAGAGTGTTTGTTTCTGAGCATCTGAAGAACCTGTTCTAGGAGTTCTTGGTAGACTTTATCTGCTTTGTTCATTAGCCAAATTTCCCCTTTCCAAAAGTTTTTTTACTAAATTTTTTGTCATAATGATCAACTACAAGTTTTGCTTTTTCCTTTTTTACAATTAAATAGGGGTAGACCTGCTTGAGCACTCGGTAGACGCCATGATAACCCACTCGCCAACGATGTTGGTCCTGATAGGTCGGGTTCTTGGGATAACGTTTGATGTCTCGGCATCCCTCCTTGACGGTCTCCATCAGGTAATCGATCAGTCGACCATCGACCTGGGGAACTTCTAAGCGAACGATCAACGTCCGGTAAGTTGGAATTCCTTTTCGATCTCTGCGTATACGATTGGTCCATTTAAATTCTATACATCCTTCTCCATCAATAATCCCAGCCACATACGCGCGCTCGGTAGCGCTCATAATTCTCACAGACCACTTTTCCTAGCTTCCTGAAGTTTATCTTCGGTGAGTTTAGCAATTCTATTATAGAGATTATTATTTTCTTTGAAATATCGATCAACTTGTCGTTGCAACTGATCACACTTAGCCTGTGCTTTCTCGTATTTCTCTTTCCAATTATTTTCTTCTGTCGTCATATCTTATTACGCTTTCATAAAAATGTGTTTTAATATCTTTCTCCGTACTAACTACCGTTAAAAAATCGATTGTGCTGTACGCTTTCGAGTAGGCGTTTTGACTCACGGCCAAAGAGCTTCCACTCATAAGGATCGCGAACTCACTGCAAGCGGTGAACGCCGTTAACATCAATAATAAAAGTATTATTCTTATCATCTAATTCTCCTTCTGATTCGCACATCGTGCATGGCACTGTAACTTCTTTTTCAAGTTCTTCAACTGATTTATTGGGTATTCTTATGTACCCATTTCCCTTACAGCGCGGGCAAATTTTAATGTTATTTTTGTTTGCTCTTACCATTTAGTTTTTTTGTTTTTTCGTTTACTAAAATACTAATGGTTTGACTTCGACTTAGAATCGTGTTGGCAACAAGTAGTTTTCTAAGTACATCAATCATCTCATAGGTTTTATGGGATAGACTGACGTTTTTATATTTACTAATGTCCGTCATGTGTTGTACCTCTTTCATAGATTGTTTGTATATAGCTCTGAGATATATCCCATAATATAATAGTTGTCAAGGACATATTTTTTAATTACATTGCCACCCTAGTAGTAATTTACCCCCAGCATCATACCATCCTTGAAGTTTAGGATTCCCATCTCTTTCGGTGTAGTACTTCATGTTCACATTGGTCCATGCGTTAGCGATTGCGTCGCAGTTGTGTCCGTCGTGCTTAAGTCTTACTTTTTCTATGTCGACTCCGTTAGTGCTTAATAATAAAATAACTACTATATATTTCATTTACATTTCATATTTAAAATAAGACTGATCGCTACGATAAGGGCCAACCAAAACATCCAGGAACCATTAGCTATGAAAATGAAGTTCAAAACATCAATGAAATCATGCACAATCATAACAACAATTCTCAATGTGTGAGGACCATTCCTCGGGTTTGGGTATACATCCGCATATTACACACTCAATGGGTCTATTTTTTATTTTCTTTTCCATTCTTAAAATTCCTCATTTGGTGGTGTCCTTTTTTATTAAAATAACTACACCAGCCGCTGAAGTTAGGATACTTCAATAATAACTTTTTGAAGAGTTTCTTCCAACTCATTTCTTCCATCTCTTCAGTTTCGCCGCTTGCTTTGGTGATTGTATATTTATATCTCATTTTTTACTTCCTCTGGGCTATATTCTTTTTCTCCTGTAGATTCACATAGCCAACATTGTTTAATTTCGTTTTTTTCTTCTACCTTAATAGTTATATAGCCATTCCCCTTGCATAAGGAACAAATTTCTTTATACGCCATAAATCTTGGTTCCTTTCGGTCTTCCTCGTTTTCTGCCGGCTCGCGTGGTGGTATTGGTTCCTCGATAATAACTATGATGTTGGGTCTCCGGTGGAGTAGTTTCTTCAACATAATAGCGTGCCCCATTCCGAATCATTTTCATGTGAGCTTTTCTGTGAGCTATAGGAGCGATCATTTTTTTATGAACATAAAAAGGATCTTTACCTGCATAACCACAAACTTCTTTAAAGCCCGCACCCATATCGTTAAACCAGGCCATAGCTAATTTAGCCTCTTTCCAATCTGAACAATAGATAGCATCATGGGCTGCCTTACTTAAAACAGATGTCCAGAGATAGTGCTCCGGGCTGGTCGTGTCTTCTTGTTCAGTTACAAATTGTTGTTTGATTTTCATCCTTATCCTTTCTATTTATTATGAGCAAAGTATAAGAACTTATAGGAGGAGTGTCAACAATTAAAAAAATAATTTACTGGTTGTAAAGGGTGTCAACCCTGGCCTCGTGAAGGCTTTTTACGAGGAATTCTCTTAGAAGGCGATTTCGTGTGTCTCCCGGGCCTCTTTTTTTTCGTCTTCTTCTGGTAATTACTAGCCCCAAAGAGAGGTCTTCTACGTGCCATTATCTTTCACGATATCTAGCACTGGAACTTTCCCATTATTAGAATAGATAGGCATGTAGCTAATGACTCCATTAACTTTTTGTTCGGTATCGCCACCACAACTCAAACATCTGTAAAAATTTTGATAGATAGAGACAAAGACTGTTTTGGCTTCACAAAGGGGGCATTTTCCGTTTGTTACTTCAGTCTGTAAATTAAAACCCTTTCCAAAGATATCTTTTCCAAATTTCTTCATAACGTTTCCTATCGTCTTTAGTCTTATCTTTAAACCTTTTCGGTGTAAAGTGTTTTAAAAGTCGAGCTATAGGATTTCTAGTTGAGTACGATTTTTTTGATTGATTTTGAGCCATCGTTATTAATCTCTAGTTCAGCTTGAGTTTTTATACACTTATAAGTGACGGTCTCACTGTACGTTCTCTCCGCTTCGCGCTTTCCGCGCAAACAAATTCCCATCGACGGCTGAATACGATGCTCCTTAATCTCAAAATTTACAAACATTAAAAGGGCGACCACAGTTTCCATTAACGTACTCCATTTTGATAATGAATTTCTCTGTTGGCATCCTTGAGCTTCTCAATATCAGTTAAAACCTTGTTCATTTGTTTAGTTAAAAATTCTATATTTACTTTATTGTGCATACCATCCTCGATAGCTTTTTGGAGACGATCAACAGTTTTATAAAGATCCTCGATCATCATAAATTGTTCTTGATCGGCCGGAAGTTGCCCGGCTTGGCCCCGAGGCCATTTTATTCTGAACTCAGTATTCATATCTAAATCTTTTTCCATTATTTCTAATTTTGTAGAGAGACGATTTTGAGTCTCAATGATACCGAAATAAGCCCAGGTCCCGATCGCCACGAGGGTGATCAAAGAGGCAACCGTTTTCATAGGCATCTGCACAGCTGCTTGTTCTGAAATTTTGAGTGTCATATTAGTTTGATAGTGGATTAGAGGTACTTACTTTTATTTCCTCTATTTGTAATTCCAGTAATTCAATCTGCTTTTGTAGCACAGCGATATCCTTATCATTGTCAGATATCAATCCAATATTATCGGAAATCATTTTCTGATTATCTCCTATGCTTTTTGCAAGAGGGGTAAGATCAGGTCCAGTTTGTTCAGTTAGGTTGTTAAGTTTAGTTGTAATTTCACCATACTTAACAAAGCCACCACCGATAGCCACAATCGCTGCGATTAGGGCAGCCACACCTGCTAGTTGATCCTTTAAGTTAAATTTTCCCATTTTTTAATATCTCCAGTTCTTTTAACAATCTTTGTTTTTTGAGATTGATGTTGTGCAAGGCATTTGCCTTGATCGCCACTTTATCATTTTTGATGTAGCTTGCAAGACTGACATTATCGTAAATTTGTCTAGGATCAAAGATATTTAATTGTTCTAAATAGATATCTTTCGGCCTGTAAAATACCGCATTTTTATACCCATCCAAGGATGCCTGTTCGCTGGTCATAGCCTGGATTTTTATTATATTTTTAATCTGTAAGTTCTTAGCAATGTCTTTAATATCTTTATCCACTTTATCCATTACTCGATCGATATTTTTGATGAGAGTTTTTTGCGATTGTATCTTTTTTTGTTCGGCAACCTTCTCTGACGAAACAGCGGATGTTGCAGCAGTCTCGCTAGGAGGTTCCTCCTCTTGTGCTTCTTCTTCGAATGTTTCTTCATTTTCTGATTCTACCATTTCTGTGGACTCTTCCTCAACTATTTCTTCCTCCGCTATCTCGGTAGATTCTTCCTCTACTACTTCTTCTTCAATAATTTCTTCTTCCTCCACAACCATCTCCTCTTCTTCAGAAACCATTGGTAAGAAAGTTTCGACGATCTCGTTTGTTTCCTCATAAATTTCCTCCATCGGTTCTTCCATCACTATTTCTTCTTCTACAAATTCTTCTTCAAATGACACCCCTTCTTCTTCAAAGAATTCTTCTGAGAATGTGAAATCTCCCATAGCTGTTTCCATTTCAAATACCGGTTCTTCGAAAGATGCTTCCTCGTTAAATGAAAAATCTTCCTCTTCGAATATAAATTCTTCCATGTCTTCAAACACTTCTTCTTGTAAATCGTCTAGTGTTTCTTCTATATCGTCTAGTGCTGTTGATGCTTCTGTACTGATAACGGTGTTATCATAGGTCATGACTAGTTTAGCACCTAAAAGATTCGGGCCCCCTCTGCTTGCAGACCCTGTGTTGTTATCCGTTCCGCTCCAGGACCAGTCTAATTTGTTAGCTCCAGTATCATTAAACACAATAGTGTTGTTATACTGACCACAATCAGCTGAGACACCTGCTAATGAACTAGTAGGGTATCCATTACAATTTCCTTTAAATCCATCTATATCTGTTCTTGTTTGTGTCGTGGTGGATAAAACTATTCCACTTGAATCTTTTACTTTAATGGTAATTGTATGAGAGTCTGTAGCTCCACTATCACCTTCGCAGTTTCCTGCTTCGTGATCACAGTTTGCAATGTCTATATAATTGTTGAGTGTGATTCCATTATCCAACATGTCTTGAGTACGATCATTATTGGTTAGAGCAATGTCGTCTGCAGATAATGTTGCGGTGCCTGTGACTTCGAAGTCTCCTCCTACACTCCATTTATAACCACAATTAGCTTGAGAGGTAGCACAGGTAACCGTAAATCCATTTAAGTTAGCATCGTTAGATACATATCCAGAACTTCCGGGATTGATTTGATCTGTAGAACTGGAGTTCCAGTCCACGCCGTCTCCGGCATTAGGTAAAAGGTTGCCTGTAGTTATGTCTTCTGCTTTGACATTATGTACGATACATGAGCCCATAAAGTAGCAGACGAAAAAAGTAATAAGTAAATTTTTTATCTTAGTTTTTATTTGGGTTGTTTCCATTTGACCTTTTTGCCAATAGAAACGTCTGTTGGAAGAGGTTTAGTATCTATGACAGGTTTTACTTTTTCTCTTTTTTCCATACGCTTAACATATGCTTTATAATCAGGTCTTTCAAAGTCGTATTTTTCCCATAACTTCATAGCTGCTTTACCGATACGGCCATCAATTGGGCATGGGGTACCCGCATTAATCATAGCCTCAAAAACTCTTTCATCTTGGCAGAGTATAGCAACTGCTGCTACCTTCATACCAAAGTCATTTAAAATTCTAGCTAGTTTAAGTCGTTCACAATTTTTGTCAATGAAATGTTTACCTGCTGATACTCCAACTCCAAATGTTTGTAGCCCTGCGGAGGCTCCTACGGCGCATACATCTTGAGTCATAGAGTTATATGAAGGTGCTCCTGCACTTGGAGGTGAACTTTTTATGTCTGAATTCGTGGTGTTGTTGGTTGTGGATGTAGATTCAGAACCTGACTGATACGTAGTTGTTGATTCTGAAGTATAGCCACCTTCTATGGCTGTGTTGCTACCCGAGACATTAGTCTGGGTTGAGCCTGCATAGGCGTTCGTTGAACACACCAATAGCGTGAGTATCAAAAGTGTAGATAAATACTTCATCAATTTTCATGAACCCTTTAGTTACAATTGTTTTTATCTAAATCAATCGGTTTTTCGCTACCATAGAACCATACCCATGATGAAAGTTTAGTTCCATCCTGTGTGTAGGTGCATTTTTGGCCTATTGAGCAGGCGCTTAATGCAAATAGCAAGGCAAGCATTAAAAATAATTTATTCATTTGTTTCCTCTTGTTTTTCTTCTTCGTTTTTTACCTGGCAACATGTACCTGATTTTTCTTTTTCTTTGGTATGCATGTTGCAAGTTTGTTTTTCTTCTACTGGCATACTTCACACTCTTCTAGCTCATGTTCACAGACATTACAATCACAGATCCCGTAGAGATCGCTGTGTTCTTTAACATTACAATGACAATCACAGCCACAATTTTTACACTTCGTCATTTTTTTCTTTTAGGTAATCCATCAGCTAGCCATTTAACAAATTTAGTCCATGGCCAACAAATGGTCTCTATTATTTTTTTAATCATCCTTAGCCTCCTCAATATTATAGAAGTACTTATCAGTATCTTCCGTTTTCCATTTACTACTATCTTCTACATTCCATGTAGTTGTTTGTACCTTCCAATCAAATGGAACTTCATCCTTCACAGTGAAAGAAGGAATGCTCCATATTAATCTATTATTTGGTTGAGCTGCATAATTTCCATTTTTCAGAGCCATTATGTGGGCGCATTTATGTTCTGCCGGAATTTCTGAATGATCCGTATCGACTATATTACTCTCGGGGTGAGCCCAGTCAACCGTAAAAAGATAGGCACCATGATACCATTTCTTATCTTTTCCTATGTATTTACCGGATTGTCCGGCTAGGATATCGTAAGTAGTAATAGCAGGATAATAGCTAAAACAATTCCAAAGCTCCAACTCGTCAAGTCGCATCCTAGGAACTTTTTTGACATCAAAGCCTCTTTGTACGAAGGCACTAATCGGAAGACGATAGAAGATAGCACCATTTTCCATAATTGCATGAAAGAGTATAGCGCTCCCTGAAATCGATGCCATCCCAAAGATGACACAGTCTTCAGCTTCTCCCACATGTCCGGAAAAGTCATATAGATATTCTCTCCTGATCTGAGAATAGATCACCGGTATGTTCGCGTTTAAGTAAGCCATTCAACATATAATCCTAGCTTGCTATAATTATTAAAACAATCACTACTGCTACAGCAATAGAAATTTTTTTATGAGCTAATGCTAATGCCCATAATTTTTTTGCGTGTTCCATATTTCCTCCTGTGTTAATCGTAGATATCCCCCCAATTTTTACCAAACTCGTAGTCTACTTTATTAGGGACTTCTAATTCAACTGCAGATTCCATTATATCCACTATTCGTTTAGCTTGTTTATCATCTTCGATAGATAAATCAAGTTCATCATGAATTTGAATATGTGCTACTATACCTTCTTTATAAAGTTCTAACATAGATTTTTTTGTCATATCTGCTGCAGAGCCTTGAATTAATTTATTTAAAGATTTGTAAGTGTAGGCACGTTTGATCCCTGGTCCATGTTCCCTGAGTGCTTCTTCATGAGGCAATGCTTTATGCATCCCGAATGAATTGGGCTCCCATAAATGGAAGCGACACAAACGACCTAGCAACGTTCTAATTTGTCCTCGTTCCTGAGCTCTATTTGAAGCTTTATCCATGAGTTGTTTAACGAAGGGTACACGACTGTGATAAGTATTAAATAAGTCGGCTGCTTTCTCTTTCGTGACTCCGAGTTCTGCTTGAAGTTTAGCCTTACCCATTCCATAAAATAGTCCAAGATTAATTGTCTTAGCTTGAGACCTAGGAATCTCTGCCATGTCTGCTACGGTCTGGTGGAAATCTGCTTTAACATTTTCTTTGTAAGAATCGAGTACATCATAGACGGATGGAAGTTTGTAAAGAGCGGCGTAATGAACTACCAGTCTTGGTTCTTGCTGATTGTAATCGAAGCATCCCCACTTACATCCTTCCTCAGGTATGAAGAGACTTCGAATCTTAGGTCCTAAGTCCTTGTTTCTAGCGGGAATTTGCTGAAGGTTAGGGTTTTGATAACTAAATCTTCCGGTCACCGTTCCCCCTCCTGCATTTCTAAGTTGGTTTATCTCTGCATGGATTCTTCCTTTATGTTCGTATCTTAAAATAGAATCGATGAAAGTGGTACGAGCTTTATTAATTTCTCTAGCTTTAGCAATCATATTGACCACAGGATGTTTATGTTCTTGTAAAAAATTTTTAGTAAAAGAAGGAGCAGACGTTTTGTCGGTTCGGGGGTATTCTATTTTTAACATATCAAATACATTCGCCACGGATCGTGCTGCCCATATCTGAGTGTCAACATTGGTTTCTAATTTTATTTTATTGAGAAGTTCTCTCTCTTCCGCTACGAGAGATTTTTTCATAGCATGAGCTCTTTCAATATCAACTCGTACGCCTTTGAATCGCATATCGACTAGACATGGAAAGAGATCTGTTTCCAAATCAAAAATGTCCTCTAGATCTTGTTGAATAATTTCTTTTTTGAGCTCTTGCCAAAGGCCTAAAGTAATCTCAGCGTCTCGCTCTGCGTAAGATCCAGCATGCATAGCGGGTAGCTTATACATTTCTGCTTTAGGATCGATGCCCCATTCGGATGCAGCTTCGGCCAATGCTCTTTCATTTTTACCATAACCTAAATAATGCCAGGATAAACTATTGAGATCGTACCTATATCTATTTTCATCAGTGACTGCTGCCGCGAGCATGGTACAAACGATATCGCCATTAATTTTAAAACCCATAGCTCTTAACCAACAGACGTCGTAAATAGCATTGTGAAATATTTTTGTGGAAGGAGATTCTAGAATATCTTTAAGCCAATCTAAAACTTTAGCTTTTTCCATGTTACCACCCCCTTCATGGGCAATTGGAAAATATCCTTTGTAATAAGAAGTGGCGACGGCTATGCCTATCACTTCTCCATTACCGATAATAGAACCGGATCCTTTTTTAATAAGATCAGGATCTTTTGTTTCTAAATCTATTGCGATTTCATCTACTTGGCGTAGGTCAGGAAATTCTGTAGGTTTAACCCATTCGGTCTGGGCTTCAAATCTAGGAATTCTCATTTCAATAATTTCTTTCAATAATCATATATTTTATTCATCTTGCATTTGATATTTCATATCTAAAGAGCAAGGATAACAATATTCTTCTTTTTCTAAAAGCATTTTAGGAATATACATTTCACAACCACACCTTTGGCAGTGTCCTATTGAGAAAAATAATGTTTCTTTAGTCATTCATAATTTCTTTAAATCTCCAAGTTTTACTTTGTCGCTAACGACTCCTTTATCCTTAAGCTTTTTCCATTTATTGTACCCATCTATCCAACTTTCTCGAGGGCCGTAATCTCTTTCAATTATCATATCAATATAATGTTTAGCCTTTTCTAGATCTTGTACCTCTCCTTTATGTCCGTGCCTGCAGATATATTTAATAGCATTTCCTTCTGCAAAAAGCAATTTGTTCTTGTTTATAAACTCACTGGGCTGGATCACCATATCTTTATAGTGGGATCCTCCAATTTGTTTATTGTATACTTTCGATGTCATATCCTTTGTCCTCCTTTTTTGCCGCCATGATATATAAATTTTGTTTAGTACGTGTGACGCCCACATACCAGGTTCGGTTTTCCTCATCCTCTTTATCAGGACTTTTTTCAATAGCCTGCCTGATAGTTTTGGTATTATCTAAAATAAGTAAAACATTTTCAGCTTCACCTCCCTTAGCGGCGTGAATCGTTGATAGTTTTACTCTAGCTTCTTTAGATAATTCTTCTCCACTTTGTAACATGTCACGAATATAGAGACTATCTTCAGGTTCAGTTTCAAAAACTTCAAACCAACGTTGAGTGTGGCTATAGCCAAATTCTCTTAAATCATAAAGTCTTTCTTCCTTTCCTGGAAATTCTTTACCAAAATATTCGAACAAATCTTTACACTCAGAAATGGATAGTTGGGATCCTTGAGTCCAGCGTGTATAATTTTGAATCGCATCATACAGAAGAGTTTTATAACTCTTTCTATTCTTATATTCAAAGTAAATTCCCATATCTCTGAGAATGGGTTTAAGTTTTATTAATTTGTCATTATATCTAGCCAACACTAACCACTTTCCTTCATGTAAGGGAACATCTTCAATAGACGTAACAGGATGTATGGATCCTTCTTCATTTCTTGCTTTCCATTCTTTTTTTAATCTCCGTTTATCCGGTATTCTACTCAGAATATTATCAGCAATATGTTGAATCAATCTAGGAACTCTATAAGATTGTGGTAACACTATTTCTTTTGCCGGTTCTTGTTGAAATCTCTTTACATCTGCACCCGCCCAGCCATAAATCGCTTGATCGTCATCGCCCGCTAAGATAACATATTTGGAATTTTTCTTAAGAGTTTCAAACATCTTCCATTGAATAGGGGATAAATCCTGTGCTTCATCAATGAAAACAACGTCATATTTTGGACACAATTCTGACACAATGAATTTTTCGATCATGTCGGTGAAATCTTTAAGGTGAAAAGATTTTTTATAATTGTCTAGCTCATCTCTTAAAATATATAATAAATTTTTATCTAAATCTTGGGAATACATATCGGTATTGTATTCTTCTTCGATAGGTATTTCTTTGATGCGAGCAGCATTAATTATATTAAAATATTCACTATCAGAGTCCACAAAGCCAGTCTTCTCTTCTCCATTAGAATAAACAGTTACTTCTATTCCTAGACTTCTGCCTATGTCTTCATAGTGTTCATCCTGCATAACTTCACTTTTCTTCATTCCTAGTTTCCAAAACGCCAGGGAATGTAAAGTTCTAAAATGTTTTAATTGTTTTTCGCTAATATTTGGATTTTGGTCGAGCATTCTTTCCCGAGCTTCACCAGCAGCTTTTTTAGTAAAAGCAAAATATCCTATCCTATCTAGAGGAGTCCCGAGTTTAAGAAAAGTTCGAGCGTAGTGTAAGAGACGTGTTGTTTTCCCTGTTCCCGGAGGCCCGAGTATTTTTCTCATCATAAGATATCCGTTTTATGTTTTAACTGAGTATGATGAATGGGAACGTTTTCAAATTCTTTCGTAGAAATTTTTACAACATTCTTAGTGGGTGTATTATATCTTCCTCTATCTTTGGTAGGGAATCTTTTTTGATCTAGAAATTCTATGGCACAATCTTTATAAGTCACTTCCATCATCGTACCTGTCTTATCTTCGCTGTACTTCCAGTTCTTAGATTTTAGTTTATCATAAAATTTATCAAATTTAAAAAAGGCAAACCCTTCCTCTATAAGAACTGTTCCAGTTTTAAATCCTGCGTCGTTCATAGCTTTGGGACCATTAATCTTTGCATGAAGTACATCATGTAATTTTTCCTTAGAGCTTGTTCCGATTGGAGGGTTGACTATTTTTTCAGTTTTCCACAAAGCGTCTAGAACGGTTTGATCATCATCTCCTTTAATAATGGGAGGAGCGAATCCGGCAGCTTTGGATATTGAATTTCTTCTTTTACGTTGATCATTAACATGTTCCACTGATCTACAATGAACCGTGGCTGTGCTTACTCCATCTGGTTTAATGACATCGAATTCGTATTCGGGTTCAGGATCCAGATCTATTTTTTTAAGATTGGTTAGAATAGGATAAGTTCCTTTAGATCCTGCTAAGACCCCAAATTTTTTCTTAACACAGATTCCTTTTTTACAATGATCACTAATAGGACTTTGAGTACATGTATATCCTTTCAAAGAACGTGCCCAGGATCTTACTTTAGAATTTAATAATTTATCGTCCCATGCATTAGCATGTTGTTCAGCAAAATATTTAACAGGAGCATTTTTAACTTTTTGTTTCCAGGTATCTTCATACTTCAGCTTCACAAAGACATGGTAGTTGTACATAAACCGATCTTTGCCATCGAATTGAGGATCTTTCATAATAGTAGACAGGTGAGCTAAACAAGGGGGTCCTTCTCTAAAGTCTTCATCAGCCCCTTTATAAATTGCTTTATCAATACCTTCAGTAATTTTATTTAATTCATCGGGGTGCACCAGGTTAGACTCAACTAAGGGTATGAATTGTTCAAAAGTAAATTCTGTTCCGTCGGTATTAAGAGCTCTTCTTTCTATTTTATTAAAATAAGGGAGATTAATAAATTGCCCTGGTCTCAGCCCCCCTCCTTCAAGATCCCGAGTGAGCTGGGTTTGTTTAGGAAAAATTTCTGTATCTGATTTTAATTTAAAAAGGGGAAGAAGATTACTTAAAAAAGATTTTAATGTAGCTGCGTCTACAAACTTTTTCATAAAGATATATAAATGAATCGACCCACTTTTAGACAGAATAGGGATGAGAGGCAGCTCGTATTCTTGAATTTTATCTATGACAGATTTTCTGTCGAAGTTGATATAATTTTTTGGATCAATGTCGATAAGACCAAATTTAGTTTCCCCTTCTTGGTTGCAGGGTTGCATTCCTATGGATTTTTTACCATTTAAATGATCAATATAAACTTGATCAGTGAGTTTTTCGTAATTCCAGCGATAGTCTCCTGGTTTTAATCGGAGCTTGCCACTATCCGGATCAACATAGGCATTCTTAATATTAGCGACACCATAAGCTCCGCGATAACCATTAAAGATCTGTATATATTTCTCACTCATAATACCTTTCCATGGGCCCTTGAGTCTCCCGCCGGGCCCACGTCATGCATGATTTCTTCTTCCGAAGAAATTAGAAATGCGAATCAGACCCTTTCGGTTTATCATCGCCATGTTTTACTTTGACACTTCCTTTAGAAATGTTTTCAGAAAACGTTTTGGCTTGTTGATAAGCGTGACTATCAGTAACTGGTCCTACCTTACTTACTTCCCAACCAAACCAAGTGCCTTTATCATTAGACATTTGAGTTGTTTTTAGTCTGTAAATATGGCTAAAAGATGCCGGAGTAAATAATCCGTTTTTACCTTTTAGTTTCAAACCACTCATCATTGAGTTCCATTTTCTACTAATTTTTAATTGAGTAGACTTCATAGAAATCAAAGCTGTTGAGGGACTATCTCCGAGGATAATCACAAAATGTGATGCAGTTCTTTCGATGTAATTACCATTAGGTAATCTATCTTTATAATTTGCATCTGGTTTTGTTTTAGACAAGATATCAGATGAAGATGGGTAGATTGCCACTGGGGCACCTAGACCTTCTCCTCTATCTTTCCACTCAAGATACTCGAGTTTATAAAAACATGGAATGACGTTTATGCCTTCCACCCCATTATATAACTCTCCAGTAACAGAGTTGTAAATCATCCCTGCTTCTGCACCTTCCACATATTTACCATCCCTTTTATTTACTTCAGGTGATAATTGTGCAAGGATTTTAAGGAAAGGCAACGCTAGATCTTGTTGACCTATATTACCCAATCCTTTGCTCGCGTCTCCTTCAAATACATTTGCCGGAAGAGGAGCACTTTCTTTCTTTGTTATGGTTCCTTGTTCTTTGTTCATGATTATTTGTTCCTTGTTATTTTTGTTCTGTTGCCCGTGAACAGGTTAAAAAGATCAGAAGGCATTTCTTGTCCAGCTTCGAGTCGCTCTCTGACCAATGCTTTAAGTGTCATAGGTTCAACCTTTAATTTCTGGACAGGTTCATACCCTTGACCTTTTGCAAGGATCGCATATTGCGATGCCTTGTTGTCTTCGTTACGACCAAAAGCAACAGTAATCTCATTTTTAATAAGATCACCTAGGCCGTTATCTCGAAGCCATTTAAATGCTCCTTCTCGTTTTGCAACAAGAATCGAAGCACCGTAGACAGGTTTAACTTCAACTGAAGTTCCGTCTGCGAGTTTTAATGTGGAGATGTTCATTTCCTGCATCATTGTAGGAATGATTTCTCCTGAAACTAATTCCACTTTTCTTTTAAGTTCTTTTAGTTCCTTTTCTTTATTAGCTAACTCGTCTTCTAGTTGTGTTAGCTTAACAACTTGATCAGATAATTTATCAGATTCATTTACTGAATCCAATGATTTTCTCTGATCCTCTTCATAATTAATATCACTCATTTATTTCTCCTTTCTCATGTAGATTAATATTAATGGAATAATATTTTCTTTCTTGCTTATCCCATTTTAATAACTGATATTTTCCGTTAGTTATGTCTGAAACTATAGAACAGGCTACCCCAATAATAGCAGGATCTCCCGTCAATAATAAAAAATCCCTAGGTCTGTAACTTTGTAAACCTTTCCTTAGTTTAAAAATCAAAGGACCGGGAGAAAAAATAATTTGAGAAAGCTCCGGTAAAAGAAATTTAAATGTTCCAAATTCCGCTGCTCCCATAATATTTATCTTAGGTCTACCTTCACGCGTGCCTGTAATTTCTTGAATAACATACACTATAGGTCTCCCTTCTTTCATTACTTGATAATCTATACTTTCTAACATTGACAAACACTATAGGATATTATATAAATAAGTCAAGAAAGAAAAATGAATTATAAATTTAAGACGAAGCCATATAATCATCAGGTGAAAGCTTTGAAGCTTTCCTGGGAAAAATCTTATTTTGCCTATTTTATGGAAATGGGGACAGGTAAATCTAAAGTGCTTCTGGATAATATAGCTATGCTCTACGATCAAGGAAAAATAGATGGAGCTTTAATTATAGCTCCCAAAGGAGTAGTCGGAACCTGGTACAACCAAGAAATTCCTACTCATTTACCAGACCATATTGAAAATAAGCCTGTATTGTGGCAAGCCAATATTACTAAGGGTCAATCCAAGAAACTAGGAACCTTGTTCAAAACAGGAGAGGACCTTCATATTTTAATTATGAATGTAGAAGCTTTTTCAACTCCAAAAGGGGTTGATTTTGCAGAGAAATTCTTGAATTGCCATAATACCTTAATGGCGATTGACGAAAGTACGACGATAAAAAATCCTGACGCTAAAAGAACTAAAAATATATGTAAATTAGCTCCTCGTGCTAAATATAGAAGAATCCTAACAGGATCGCCGGTGACTAAGTCTCCATTAGATCTATATAAACAATGTGATTTTTTAGAGCCTGAGCTTTTGGGTCATACTTCTTATTATACTTTTAGAACACGTTACGCAGTCATGAGAACTGCTAATTTTGGAGGACGTTCCGTTCAAATTGTAGTGGGTTACCGCAATTTGAGTGAATTATCCGAAAAATTAAAGCCTTTTTCTTTTAGGGTTTTGAAAGATGATTGTTTGGATCTACCCCCTAAAACTTATATGAAAAGAATTGTTAAATTATCTCCAGAACAAGAAAAGATTTACAAACAAATGAAACATCTAGCGATGGCAGAAATGGAAGGAAAGCATATGACAACAGCCACTGTTTTGACCCAGCTTATGAGACTACAACAAATTAATTGTGGACATTTCACAGCGGATGACGGAAGTATCAAAGATATAAAAAATAATCGAATCACGGAATTACTCGACACCTTAGAAGAAATAAATCGAAAAGTTGTAATTTGGGCACATTACCAGTACGATGTAGAAACAATTGTGAAACATCTTAAAAAAGAGTATGGGGATAACTCTGTGGTAACTTATTATGGTCTAACACCTGCTTCGGAAAGACAGCAAAACATAGAGAAATTTCAAAATGATGATGAATGTAGGTTTTTTGTAGGAACTACACAAACTGGCGGGTATGGTATCACGCTGACGGCTGCCAGTACAATGATTTATTATTCTAATGGTTATGACTTAGAAAAACGCCAACAATCAGAAGCACGTATCGATAGAATTGGTCAACATTTTCCAATGACGTATATTGATCTTATGGTAGAAGATACCGTTGATGAAAGAATCGTTAAAGCACTTAGAAAAAAAGTTAATATCGCCACTAAAATTATGGGGGAAGAATTAAAAGCATGGATTTAAAAGAATATGTTTTACCTACAAATACGTGTATCGGGGGATGGTATATTCCTGCTAATATTTGTGATGGCCTTATCGAAATTTTTAAAGCTCATCCTAAGAATCAATCTGCCGGTGTCGTTGGACCTCCTCCTTTAAAAGTCGATCCTGAACAAAAAGACTCTACCGAAATCGCTATTGATCCAAAGTATAATGATCCTTTATTTATAATATACAGAAAGTATTTAGAGGAAGCGGTTCATAAGTATGAAGATAAATATCCAGAAGTTCAAAATTTTTCTAAATTTGGAATGATTGAATCTCCTCAAATCCAATACTATAAACCAGGGCAAGGATTTAAAATTTGGCATTGTGAAAGAGAAGGCAAAGAGAACCGCTGTTTAGTCTTTATGACTTTTTTAAATACGGTCCCTGAAGCCGGTACCCATTTTAAATATCAAGATCTTACGATACCCGCAGAAAAAGGACTTACCTTAATTTGGCCTCCAGATTTCACCCATACGCACAAAGGTCAAATCACCCAGGACCATGAAAAATATATTTTAACCGGTTGGTTAGGATATATTTAATCCTACATTTTCTGGGAGTGTAGTAAAAAGTTGCTTAGAAATTTTTTCGGTTTTTTTACTTTACGTAGCGATCCGTCGACAAGCCCAGGATAGGTTTGTAAGAAGTTTTGCCTGTGTCTGGGTTTTTAATAGCCATCAAGTATGACTTTCTATTACTATTTATTTCTTTCTTATAGCTTACGTGCACCCAGCCCGAGTTAGGCTGCCCAGGTTCCCAGTATTCGAGGATGAGTTGGTCGAACATTAGGTTCTCTTTGATCCAATCACTGACTTCATTATTAGGGACTCCAAAGATCTCGAAGTCCGCTGCTTCCCCCTTACAATGCTGGCTGGATGAGCTGCTCCCTATCCTACGTGATAAAATTTCGTTACGATATCCTGAGGAGATACTCACAGTGTGGTTAAAATGGTCTCTAACGGGCTGTAGGACCCTCTCACAGAGCAATCTGAGGTTCTCTACCTCATCCTCACTAGGGTTATTATCCATACCCATTCTGAGCGCTGTTTGAGACTTGGTCATTTCAGCCAAACTAAAATTTTTAGATAGTTTCATTAAATAGTTTTAATTAACAGATTAATTAATTGAAAAGCAACAGCTCCTACTGTCGCTAAAAGAATCCAATAGATTTTGTCTATCTTAGAGCCCAAGCCTCTAATATCATTATTCATGTGCTTTAAATGATTGGTTTTGATGCTTGCAATATCCTTCTTCAAGCCGGTTACATGGCCATGCAAACTTATAATATGTTCTCTAGTCGTTTTGGGCGTCATAATTTTTTAACCTCGACCGAATATTTGGTCATAGTATGCACGTTTTTGTGTATCTGTCATCTGATTATATGGAATATTTCCAGTTTGATTTGTGACCGCCTGGGGATTTAGACTCGGTAAATTTAAAGCATCCATATTGATATTAGGGAGCATTCCCGGCTCCGAGACGCTAGGCATCATTGGGTTTTCTATGTTAGGAAACTTTCCTATGTTCAAAGGGATCTCAGCCAATTGTGCTTGAATCTCTGCAATGACGGGTCCTGCTGCGTCTAAAGGATTGGATACTCCTATCGCATCTGCATTACGTTGAAATGCCTCTCGAACATTTGCAGAAACATTCATAGGTCTAAAGACATCATTATCAATAGCTCCAAGTTCTACGTTGGAAATATCTACACCGGTATTAAAATCTTCTTCAGAAATTCCTAAGAGTCTGGCTGCATCGATATCTTGTTTAAACTCTTGCTTGACTCCGAACAAAGCTCGGTTCGCATTGATATAAGCATCTACAATTTCTCTTGGTTCTATCGGTCCACCTTTTAAACTTACTCGGGTAAATAAACCCCCTGACTCTCTCACCCCTCTTTTATAATCAGCAACTTTATATTTGATCGATCGACCGGGATCTACTTTAATTGCTCTGAAGCCAAAGAGTCCTCCAAACTCGTCACCGAATTCATAGGTCATGCCCCGCTCATCATATTTCCCTTTAGTTAAAACATCGACGGCTTCAATCGATTGATCCAGTCGTTTAAGTTGAGTCATCGAGAAAGGCATTTGAGCTTTAACAAGATGAGCCATGACCTTACTAGCTTTGGTTCCATCGGTATCTTTATCACTATAAATTTCAACGCCATCTATAGTTCTTCCACCTCTTCCCATGATAGGTAAAACATCCATCGCCGCTTCTGTCCAAATAGCTTCACTGACGAAAGGCTCACCAAATTCTTTCATGGCTACGAACATACCTCTCATAAAATCATCCATCATTCCATCGTTGTCGGTACGTCCATCGGCTACAGAATTAATGACCGATTGAATCGGTCTGGTTAAAGTATCGTATGCATTGGCATGACTATAATCAATGTACTTAAAGTTTCCTTCTTCATCTTTCATAGGAAGAAGGGTAGAATTCTTGGACCATTTCGCAGCGTATCTTCTAATGGCATCTCGTTCGTCGTTCGTCACATCATAGATTCCTTGGAATACTTTAGTCGTTGCATAAGGAATCGCTGCGACTGTAGCTCCAAAGCCAAAGAGTCTTGTGTAACCAATCGTTTCAAAAGGTTTAACAACTTTACCATTTGCTAGGGTAATCGTGGAATTGATTTCGTGTAAAGCTCTTCTTACAATGTTCGTTCCTGTTCTTGCAATTTCTGCAGGGAACGCTACGAAATTTCCGATAGGAAGTCTACGTAAGCTCTTAATAAAATCGGGGACAAAATCATAGTTAGGAATATTGTTCTTTACAATGTCCGCAGCTTCTCTTTCCAACCAGTCTTCGGTGAGTCGTACTGATTTACCCGTAGAATCTGTGAAGTATTTACCTCGAACTAAACCTTGCTTCTCAAAAGCTTTAGCAATTCTAGATTTTTCTATGGCCCAGGAGTAAATTTTCCAGAAGTCATCTTCAGCGGTGTATAGATCCTGACCTACGGATTTTAATTTTGATAAAGGTTTGAGTAAAAGTCTTAAGCCTTTGTCCGAAGTCATCGTCTCTCCGAAGTTAACATCTCTTAAAAGTCTTGATAGATCTCCGAGTCTTACATTAGAATTTACAACCCCCAGTTCTAAAAGCCTTTCATATAATTCATTTTGTTGTCGTGTTCCCTTGAGCCCGGTCTGTAGGGCCGAGTACGCTAATTTTATAGGGTTTTCGAGAGTTTCTTTTCCCCCTATAGTGATAGGTACCTTTCCAACATGAACCGGAAGAATTCCATTGGCTGCGGCAAAGGATGCGGCACTAATAAAATTACGGGCATGAGTAACCGGTGATAGAATGGTTTTAGCAATCTGTGATGTTGCTTTAGGCCAAAGAACTAAACTTTCATACATTCTCATCAATGGTCCACTGCCATCCAGAGATAATGAAGCCTGTTCCAAAGCATCAGCTACCCCATTAGAGGCATACAAAGGTCGACCATCTCTTTGGAAAGGATTAGACGCTCCTGCTTTCGATTCAACGGCTAGTGTTCTAGCTTGGTCCACTCGAATTTGTCTGCTTCCTCCCGCACCCCAAACACCTAGTGCTTCTTCGTTTGATTGAACGAATAAAGGCTTCTTGCCTGTGGCTATGAGGTCGTCATTCTTTTTCATCAGGTCATCAAAGAAAATATTTCTTCGTGCAATGATTGAAAGCTTAGCCATCCCTCCAATCATGGTTTGCATTGGATCGTATTGCTTACCTAAAAGTGTTTCAAAAACTTTTCTTATTTCAGGATCTTTAACATCGCCTATTGAAATTAAAGGACTTCCTCTTTTAGTGGCAGCTTCTTTTAAAACCGTACGGTTTACAAAGAACTTTGGAACTTTAAAGATCGCATCGGTAGGTTTATCCATTCTCATTCCCTTAGGAAGCATGTGTCCTCCCTCCACTAATATATTTGCAACGTGTTGTTCGGCTTGCAAGTCAGTGAGTGTTTCTCCTGCGTCTCGCGCGCTCTTCATGAACACTTGTTTCGTTTCTTCAATCGCTTCAGCAGTGGGTTTGTATCTTAACCATGGAATGATAGATTTATTTTGAAAAATATCATACGTGGCTCCCAAGTAACCTGAAAATTTATTTCCAAAGTATTTTTTAAATTCTGCCAGTTCTTCTGGCTCTAGAGTCCGTCCGAGCTTAGTAAATAAGTCTGACCATCTGGTTCTAATAGCACTTAAATTTCCCAGAATACTTTTGACTTGTTCATCACTTGCTCCGGCCTTCATTAGTTTTTCTCCTACTTCATCTCTTAATTTAGGATTTAAATCTCCAAACTCTGCTTTGAATCCTCCCCTTTTGATGTCAGTATATTTATCTAAAGAATTTTTATTTATTTTTTCTATAAATTGTTCCGCTGTTTCATCCACACCTCCGCGCATTTTATGTAATTCTCTACCCGCAGCGTTTAAGACTCTTCTGTCTGGGAGAGGTACGATTTTAGGGTCCCCAGATAAAAGTAGCTTTTGAATTTCTGCTAACATGGTTTTTCTCTCTGCAGCTGTTTGTTTATTCGCTATAGTTCTCCATGGAGCAAAGATTGCGTCGATGGTTGTGTCTACTTCTCTAGAAGCATTTTTAGCGAGAGCTGCGTCTCCAGCACTGAGCCCCTTAGTGGTTCTTTCCATATCAAAGAAGATAGGATCCTTTCCGCTTCGTGCCCTGAACCCTGAAGCAACCTTATCGATCAATCGATCGAGCTTACTATTCACAACATCTAATTTAGAGTTCCGGAAAGCTACTTTTTTAATTCCTACTCCTAGACCACCTAAAATACCGGTGAACAAAGCTCCTTCTGTTCCGAACTTAACTCTATTTAATAAATCTCTTACGGCATCAGGGTCATCGCCTCTATTAATCTCAGTGGGACCTCCCATTAAATCTCCAAAACTTCCTGCTTTTTCAACGTCGCCAATAAAAACTCCTTCAGCTAAACCTCCGCCTACTGCCCCTGCAAAAAATCGATTGGTCTTACCTTTCGCATTAAGCTCGGCAGCTTTCTTAACTCCTTCTTTAAGTGTAGGGGTATTTAGTTTGAGATACTTACCCGTTTTAGAAGCGAGCATCGCTTGCTTAGCTATTCCACTAGCGACTTTAAACCCAACTCCTCCGGGGATACCAATGTTAACTAAAAGTTCTGTAATTTTTCCTGCGGCTGTGGCTTCTGCTTTCTCATCCCATTCGGTTAGATCGTCAAACCATTTTTCAACTTCAGCGGCTTTACCTGAATCGACTCCAAGATCCAGAAGCGTTGCACCGAGTGAAAATAAACCTTTTGGAATTGCGATAAGACCGGAACCCACACCTGCGAGCATGGATTCAAAAGTACCTACCTTATTATTGGGTCCTGAATCTTGACCTCCATAGACTTCTGCAAAGGACTTGGCCATTTATCCTCCTACCATTCCTGCTTAGGAACGCCATTTCTAACTTCTATTACATCTGTACCTACTTGATAGAAGCCATCATCTTTCGTAGCATCCCCTGTAAGAAGAGCCTGTACTATTTCGACAGGATCCTTATCCTCTTTACCTTTGAGCATTTCTGTAGTGATTACTTCTTTAAATTCTTTGCCTGTTTTGTTGGCCCAAATACGAGTTTGTTTTTCAATATCAGTAGCTGTTAGAGCCGTACTTTTCTTAAGGACTTGTAATGCTTGCAGCTCTTGTCCTAGAGTACTAGCTTGACTTGTAATTCTATTGAATGCTTCTTCAAGAGGGATACCTAATGTATCCGCCATGTCTTGTGCGTTCTTTAAATGAGTTCCTGGTTTCCATTTATATAAATCTTTTTCGATTTCACCTTTAGCCATCATCAGACCTACGGCTTCTCTAATTTGATCTGGTTTATCAAGTCGTTTACTTGTTGCTTGAATGATTGGGTTAATTAAATCTCTTGTAATATTTTTTTTATCTAACGTTCCTCTATCGCTTACAATTTTACTTGCATCGATTAAGGCATCCGCGATCGCTGTCTTCTTGGATCGGTCATAACCCATGATGTCTAAAAGATTATTTAAACGTTTGCCTCTTTGAGCGTCAGCCCATTTTTCTTGCTGAGCTTTTGTTAATGGTTTTAATTCTCCTTTTCCTGCTTTGGAATAATATGCGGCTCCGCTACCTTTGGAAGTTTCTCCGCCACCTGGAAGCGTTACGCCTGTAGGAGGAGGTGGTTCTTTAAAAGTATCTCCAAAAATTTGATCTCTAACTTTTCTTCCAGTCCATTTTGTTGCATCCCATCCTGCACCCAATATATCGGGTACGTTTCTAGGTACACCTAAAGCGGTATATCCTAGACCTAGAGAGGTAAGAGGATTTTCTCTTATGGCCATACCTAATCTTGTAGGGTCTTTTAAAGATTGCCATAGACCCATTTTACCGCTTGTATCCACGCCTGCTCCATAAGGAACTAACTGTCCTCTCGTTGTTCCAGTTCCTCCTAAAGGAATTTTTCCTTTATAATCTCTAAATCTTCCGCTAGGAGACATTATATTTTTTAATCTTCCCCATGCACCCATTTTTCCAGCAGGAAAAGCTCTTCCTGTTTTAAGACCTCTACCCAATTTCATCGCCCATGGAGCTACTCTTGCAATTCCTTGGGCTGCTGATGGTATCCATGTAAAGTGATGTTCCCTGCCTCCTGTTTTAGGAAAAGCTGGGTTTCCTACAAGGGCAGCACCGCCACCTTTATAAGGTTCTCTAATACCATGCATGACTCCCTGTTTAATGGGACCACCCATATTGAACATCGGTCTATTTAAAGTTCTCATAATTATTACCCGAACATTGGTTGTGGGTGGAACATTTTTTGGTACAAACCTCCCACTCCTAAAGCGGTACTTAAAGCTTGCGCACTTGGACTTTGTTGTTGAGGCTCAGCGTATTGGGCTGCTGCCACTCCACCGGTTAATCCTGTAATGCCTTGACCATACTGAGATAATCTTCCGTAAGGTTCATAAGCTGCCGTTTGTGCCGCTTGTTGTTGAGCGGTTAATCTTGCTTGTTCTTGTCCTTGTCTTAAACTTCCAAGCTGACCGAGAGCTCCAACATCTGCTCCGAGGGCTCCTCTTTGAAAGTTAGAAAGACCCATTTGAGCTTGACCTAATCCTAATTGACCTTGAGCAATGGCTTGCTGATTCGCGAAAGCTTGTTGAGCTCCCATTTGTGCTTGACCAAAACCTTGTTGTAATAATCCTGCTTGAAGCAGCGCTCGATTTCGATCACTGCCTGTTTGATATTCTGCTTGTTGAACGCCTTCACGTCCTCCGCCAAAGGCACCCGCTGTTCCTAGTGCCTGAGTTCTTAATTGTTGCTGTCGCATTTGCGCTTGTCTGTCAAATTCTGCTAGGGAGGTATCAATCACATCTTGTTGATACGGAGACATGAAAGGTTGATAAGCTGTTGGACCTGTCAAAGCTCCGAGACCTGCTTGCGCTGTGTCTGCTGCTCCGACATTAGCCTGAGCCGCTGTTAAATAAGGAGTATAAGATCCAACCCCTTGTTGAGCTAAATTAATAGCCGACGTTTGTAAGGGATCTTCTCCGGCAACAAATTGTTGACCGGTAAATTTACTGGTATCAATCGGTACTGAATAAGTTGCCGTTGCCTGTTTGGCATAATCTTTTGCTGTGTCTGCTAAATAATCAGGTAATCCGTTGGCCATTATTCTATCCTCGTTTGTAATTGTTGCATATTATTATACATTCCCTGAGCGCCTTGAGATTCTTCTGAAATCTGTCCGCCCGATTCTAAATGATTCATTACATTTTCCATGACTGCCGCGCCCGCGTCAATGTCCCCGCCGCCTGCATTTCTTACAGCGTCGGCTGTGAATACAAATTCGTTTTTAGAAAGTCTTGCGGGTACATCATCTGCTTTTTCTTCTCCACCGAGTGCTACAAAACCTCCTTCGTTTCTATAATCTTTTTCCATACCACCAAGACTCATGAGTCCGCCTTCCGCTCTTCCTACTCGCACGCCTCCACTTGGATAGTCAAATTGGTTATAACCGGGAGGGGTTGTATAGCCTCGAACATGAGAACCTATGACTCCGCCTTCTTGTGCTCCGATTCTTCCGCCTTGAGCTCTGCCTTCTTGTTCTTTAATCATTTCTACAAAGTCTTCAATGGACATCGGTGTATTACCAGCCTGTATCATGTCTTGAGCATAGTTTGAATACAAATTAGCATAGTAATCTAAACCACCAGCATACCCAATCCTTCCGCCTTGAGCAGCAAATTGAATGTCTTCTTGCATCGCCATTGCTTCTGGTTGCTGTTCCATTGCCGCTTGATAGACAACCATTAATTGTTCTTCATCTAATTCTTCTAATCGTAATTGGAAAATTTCCATTGCTAAAACTTCAAGTTGTTCTCGTGTGGGTTCGCCTTGAACCTCTTCAACATTTTCTTCCATCAATCCTGCAGGTGTTGCTTCGATCATGGATGCATCTTCTACGAGTTCTCCACCTTGGTATCCCGCTCTACCACCTTTAGCGTGTTTGCCATATATTGAATCATGATCAGGATCTGGTGCGGTATCAACTAACCATTCATTAAAAGTTGTATCAGGAGAAATTAGTCCATCCTCT
>Ga0209756_1000562_pt1 | contig 36411 bp, 42 predicted proteins | sample ETNvirenome_6_85_FD_184071 | JGI IMG/M metagenome (GOLD analysis project Ga0209756, IMG submission 184071) | Marine viral communities from the Pacific Ocean - ETNP_6_85 (SPAdes) (version 3) | ecosystem: Environmental > Aquatic > Marine > Oceanic | place: Pacific Ocean | collected 2013-06-19 | reverse complement strand
TAGTGGGTAATCGGTTACATCGGTTACATCGGATACATTTAGTGTTGTAAGAAATGACTCTGACAAAGAATATTGCAATGATTGTAGTGGCTGCAATCACAGGTTTCAGCCCAATGTGCGTCCTGCTGGTACAAGACCATCTTGAACGACAGGAACTAGCAGCAGGCGAAATCAACAAAACTGTGCTATTGAATCATTCGCTGTTCACTCATGCGGATACTTGGTTGCAATTGGTTATTCCGCAACTGGATGTGACTCCGACAGCCAAGAAATTCCTGCTCATTAAGTTCGAGGCGTTTCAAGACAGCCTGAAAGATCTGGTCAAGTCCACAAATTTCAATGAACTATCGGACGCTGAAATGCACGCGTTGCTAAGTCACAATCTCAATGAAACGGTGACGGATTACATTGCAGATGCAAGACGAGTCGCGATATCAAGTGCATTCATTGATAACTTTAATAAGTGGCATCAGCGCGTAGTGGATATTCTCGTAAGGGCGATTGAGAATAATGTTGCATCGGTAATCTACTCGGATCAGAACTCCAAGATGTATGCGATTCTCACTGCTTACGACGCGGCTCTCAGTGCCACGATCGAAGACGTAGAAAAGACGTTGGAGGCGAATAATACGGCAGCTTCTTTTTGATCATGGCCGCTGTACGTGACCGAAAAATTGCGTTTAACAACAATGACTTAGCATGGTTTTATAGTAATGGCAGGTAAACTCAACAAGACCAAGATGCGGGCTGTCTGCGACGAGCTTGCGAAAGGCAAGTCGCTGAAGAGTATCTGCAAACCGCAGGGCGATCCGGCAATGCCGTACTTTACGACGGTGCTGCAGGCAGTGCAGCGCAATGAAGATTTGCATGAGATGTACATCAAGGCTCGAGCCATTGGTGCCGAGGTGTTGGCCGATGAGATGTTCGACCTCGCCCGGCAACCGCTTGATAATGTCGAACGCAGCCTGGCTAACGCCGAAGTGCAGCGCAGACGGGTCGAGATCGATACGATGAAGTGGTGCTTTGCACGGATGCAGCCTCGAGGTATTCGCAATAATGCCGGAGATACAGCCAGTAATAATGTGATTACGCTGAGCTGGGGCGGTGGCAGTGACGATACGGTCATGGAAGAAAAGCCCGAGGCCAAGGTTATCAGGCTGGTGAAGGATGAACGATGACGACAATATTTTGGATCACCTATTCTGGCCGATCATGCTGGTCGGCATAGTGTTCGCCGTGCTGCTGATCCTAGACGGCTGGTTGTAGATTATGGCAAAACGAAACTATCGAGCCGAGTACGCAGCAGAGACGCCCAAGCGACGGCAGACGCGAGCCAGCCGGAACAGAGCACGCTACCGCCTGGCAAAGGTAGGCAGGGTGGCGAAGGGTGACGGCAAGGATGTGGACCATAAGAATAATAATGCGATGGATAACTCAGGTGGCAACCTGCGGGTGCTGTCGAGAGGTAGCAACCTGGCACGCAGGCGGAAGAGATTGCTGAGTAGGTAGAGCGAGCAGGGCACGAGGAAGAGTAGTAGTGTCTAAGTCAAAGGCGTACCGGCACGCGCGTGTGATCGAGAACTACTATCATTCTAAACTATGTGGAGGATCGATACCCCTCCGCCATTTTATTTTTAAATTGAACCCGTGTGAAACCCGAGGCCAGCCCAACGCAAGAGATGCCGGGCGCTGACCTGCGGTTTTAATAACCTCGCCCTGCTGTGCGTGAACGAAAATCTAAGAGCGGACCCCCCCCTACCCCCCAAAAACCGCCCGCCAGCTCTTATAGCGTATATATCAAAAAGGAACCTTCGGAGACACTGTGACTGAGATCCAGATCCCTTACACGCCGCGGCCGCTGCAGGCGGAGCTTCACCAGCAGCTCGAGGCTCACAGGTGGTCTGTAGTGGTTTGCCATCGTCGCTGGGGCAAGACGGTCTGTCTGCTTAATCATCTACTGAGAGCGGCTGTGCAGTGTGGCAAGAAGAGTCCGCGTTATCATTATTTGACGGCTTCTTATCGCATGGCCAAGCAGGTTGCTTGGGATTACATGCATCAATTTGCCGAGGGCATTCCTGGGGTTAAGTTTAACGAGACTGAGCTGCGCTGTGATTTGCCTAATGGCGCGCGCATCCAGCTGCTTGGAGGTGAAGACGAATCCAGGCTGAGAGGCATGTATTCTGACGGCATTGTCATTGATGAAATGGGCATCATGTCGGAGACCATATTTACTGAGGTCATCAGGCCTATGTTGGTTGATCGGCCGGGCAGCTGGTGTTGTATGATTGGCACGCCGCAGGGGCATAATTTATTTTATGATTACTGGCAGGCTGCTGCTGATGATCCTGAGTGGTATCGGGTCATGTATAAAGCTTCGGAGACGGGAATTATCCCGCAAAAGGAATTAGACGCGGCACGGGCAAGTATGAATGAGGATGCTTACCGCCAGGAATTTTTATGTAGTTTCGAGGCGGCTGTGCCGGGCGCGGTATTTGGCAAGGAGCTGCAGAAAGTTGATGAAGCTGGGCGGATTTGCAAGGTGCCTTATGACCCGACTTTGCGGGTCGATACTCATTTTGATTTGGGTGTTAATGATGCGACCAGCGTGATTTTCACCCAATCGGCAGGTCGAGCGTTACACGTTATAGATTATTTTGAAGCACGGAACGAGGGCCTGCCTTTTTATGCGAGGATGCTTGATGAAAAAGGTTATCTCTATGGTCGTCACCATGCTCCGCACGATATTGAGGTGCGTGAAATGGGTAGCGGCAAAAGCCGCCGAGAAATTGCGTGGGATTTGGGCATCAATTTTGAAGTGGTGCCGAAACTTCCGATAGAAGACGGCATCCATGCGGCCAAGATGCTTTTGGCCAAGGCCTGGTTTGACAAGGAGAAATGCGACCAGCTGCTCGAGGCGCTGCGATTCTATCACCGGGTTTACGATCCCAAGAATAGAATGTTCCGGTCGAGGGTAAAACACGACTGGTCATCCCATGCTGCAGACTGCTGGCGCTATTGTGCCCTTGCACAGCGGGACACGCCGAATAACGGTGTGCCACCGCAGATGATTGCGGAGAGCGCCTACAATCCACTGGAGAACAGAATATGAGTTTTTTGTCACCTAAAGCGCCACCACCGCCGCCGCCAGTGCCGCCGCCGCCACCAGCTCCCCCGGTCAATCCAATTCCGGCGGAAGGGACAAGGTCGGCCAAGGAGCGGGATCGCATCAGACGCAAGCGCGGCGTCAGCTCAACGATTTTGACCGGCCCTCGCGGCCTATTGCCAGAACAGATGCCGGTGACGGCACCAACCTTGCTGGGTGGAGGCTGATATGAGCTTTGGCGGCAGTGCTGAAGGCAGCGATTACGACACCGGCCAAGGTACAGTCACTCTGGGCAAGACAGAGCCGACGGTGCCCGCTCGACGGACGCTTGACCCAGTAACGCCCGGTGATGACCCGGAGGCTAAGTGGGAGTTCACGGAAGTGCCAGGCTACACTCAGCCAGCCGAGCAGAAACAAACCGGCGGCCGGAGCGACCCACACCTGGCGGTCGGTAGATCCGACGCGGCGAGAGAACTCTATACCCGTAGATTTCATCCAGATTCGCCGACTTATGCTGGCCGCACTCCGACGGCAGGGGAAGCGGCTAAGTTCCATATGTGGGATGCGCCGACACCGGGTGAAACTTTTTTAAAGACACTGGCCGGAATACTGATTCCCGGCGGCAGCCTGATCACGGGGTTTGGCACCGCGGTTAATATTGCCAAAGACGTTATGGACGATCGTGACGCAGTGTGGCGTTCGGTAGGCATTCGTGATCGGAACCGCACGCTCGACGAACACGGGCGAGATCCAGAGACCGGCCGCTGGGACACCACATTTATGAGTGGTGATGATGACAGGTACGACAAATGGGCCGACCCAACTCCTCCCAAGAAGCGGATCTTGCGGAAGCAGCCGGGCGGCCAGGCGAAAGCCGTTCAAGCCCGCTCGGCAAGTGCAACTGGGACCGGCGGGGTCACACGGGTCGGCGGAACGACAACGGCGGCCGCCGCAGGCAGTGCCGCCGCCGCGAGAAGCAAAGGCCCGACGATGGCGGCGCTGCTCGAAACGGTGCCGACAACCACTAAGAATTTACTGGGGGCATAGATGCCAGCAGATGAAAAAGCGGTCGTTCTTCTCAGACGGCTAACCCAACTGGAAGAACGGCGCTCGACCTGGGAAGTGCATTGGCAGGAAGTCGCCGATTATATGCGGCCGCGCAAAGCCGACATCACCAAGCAGCGCACCGAGGGACAGAAACGCACCGAGCTGATCTTCGACGGCACCGCCATCCATGCGGCCGAGATGCTGTCGGCCAGCCTGCACGGTATGCTCACCAACATGGCGACACCCTGGTTTACGCTTCGATATACTGACCCGATATTGGAAGACGACGACGTTGCCAAGGAATGGCTGGAAGCCGCCGAAAATACCATGTACCAGGCTTTCCAGCGATCCAACTTCCAAGAACAAGTCCATGAAATGTACGATGATTTGGTGTGCTTCGGCACCGCCATCATGTTTGTCGAGAAAGACCCGGTCACCAGCTATCGGTTTTCCACCCGGCACATTGCCGAATGTTTCCTCGGCGAGGACGAGCAGGGCCGTGTCGATACGGTCTTTCGCAAGTTTAAGATGTCGGCTCGCGCGGCGATCGCTCAGTTCGGCGAGAAGATCAGCGACCGCATCAAGCGTGAAGACGAACGCGATCCCTACAAGATGGTCGAACTGGTGCATGTGGTTCTGCCGAGGGACGATCGCGACGTTACCAAGAAAAGCAAACAGAACAAACCTTGGGCCTCGATCTATATCGATTCCGAAGAGAAGGTCGTCCTCGGCGAGTCGGGCTACGACGAGATGCCCTATGTGGTGCCGCGTTGGCTGAAGGCCTCGACGGAAACACTGGGCTTCGGCCATTCCTGCGCGATGGCGTGTTTGGCCGACGTCAAGATGCTCAACAAAATGAGCGAGATTACCATCAGGGCGGCGCAGAAGCAGATCGACCCGCCGCTGATGCTCCCAGACGACGGCTTTATGCTGCCGATCAGAACAGTGCCTGGCGGGCTGAACTTTTATCGGTCAGGCACCAGGGACCGCATCGAACCGCTGAACATCGGGGCCAACCAGCCCCTCGGCCTGCAGATGGAAGACCAGCGACGGCAGGCGATCAGATCGGCTTTTTACGTCGACCAGCTGATCCTGTCGCAGAACCAGACGATGACGGCCACCGAGGTCATCCAGCGCACCGAAGAAAAAATGAGACTGCTCGGCCCGGTGCTGGGCAGATTGCAGGCAGAGTTTCTGCAGCCCCTGATCGAACGGTGTTTTCAGATCCTGTCGCGGGCCAGGAAGCTGCCCGCCGCGCCGGAATTTATGAACGGCTTCGATATCGAGATCGAGTATGTATCACCGATCGCCAAGGCCCAGCGCAGCGGCGATGTGCAGTCTATTGTTCGGATGTTGGAAATGCTCGGCCCGCTGCAGTCGCTGGAGCCCGGCATCATCGACTGGATCGATATGGACGGTCTGGCGAAACACGCAATCAAAGTGCTGGGCATACCCGCTACCGTAGTCCGCGGCGGCGAAGAAGTGCAGATGATGCGCCAGGAACGCCAGATGCAGATGCAGATGCAAGAACAGAAACAAGACGCCCTGGCAACCGCGCAAGCGGCCGGGCAGGCCGCTCCGGCAATCAAGGCCGTGCAGGAAGGCATGGCGGTGCCGGAAGGTGAACCGCCGCCAGGTGCTGAGATCATACCGCCGCCAGGTGCTGAGATCATACCGCCGCCAGGTGCTGAGATCATACCGGGACCGGGCGCGGCATGACCCCTGAAGATTTACGCTCAGCCTATAAATTTATTCTCGAAAGCAACGATGGCGAAGTGATCATGGAAGACCTCGAACTGAGGTTCCATATCCATGCCCCGGTGTTTTCAAATGACCCTCACGAAACCGCGTTCCGCGACGGCCAACGGAGTGTGGTGCTGTTCATGCAGAACATGATTAAGGACCGGCCGCCAATCAAAGAGGAGTAAATCACAGTGGAAGAGCAGGTAGCGGATGTCTCGGGCGAGCCCGAGGGAGCACCGTCTGCAACAATTTTAGCAGACACCGAAACATTAACGGACGGCGACTGGCGCGACCAGCTGCCCGATGATCTCAGGGATCACCAATCGTTACAAAATATTACAGACGTTGGAGCCCTGGCCAAAACAATGATCCACGCCCAGTCGATGGTCGGCGCTGAGAAGATCCCGGTGCCCGGCAAGTGGGCATCCGATGACGACTGGAACCAGGTCTATCAAAAGCTGGGCAGGCCCGACGAGGCCGACGGCTACGAGTTCGACTTCGGCGACCAGCCGCTGGATGACGACTTTGTAAACAACTTTAGATCGACGGCCCATGACGCCGGTCTCAGCGCCCGCCAGGCGCAGAAGCTGGTTGCCTGGTACACCGACATCGCCAGAGAGCATGGCGGCGGCAGTGAAGAAGAGATCCAACATGCCGTCGAAGCCGCCAAGACCGCCGCCGAGACAGAACTTAAAAAGGAATACGGCAACGCTCTCAAGGACCGGCTGGAGATGGGCGACAATCTCTTAAACGAGTTCGGTGCCGAAGGCATTATGGAACTGACGCTGGCCGACGGCACGCCGCTGGTCAACAACCCGGCATTCATCAAAACAGTGGTTGCCGCCGCGCATTGGATCAATGAAAGCGTCAGCGAAGACAAATTGATTGGCGACAAGGGCAGCACTGCAATGACACCGGCCGAAGCCGATCAGAAGATCGCCGAGCTGATGCGGCCGGACGGCCCCTATTGGGATGCGCGTCATCCGCAGCACCAAAGCTATGTCGATCAAGTTCTGGAGATGCAGAAGCAAAAGCATCCAGAAGAAGAATAACCAATTCACGCGGGCAGCCGCCTGATAAGCCGCAAGGCCCAGGCACGCGCTTGCATGATGACAAGTCGGGATAAGCGCGTTCGCGCCCCTGCAACCCCAAACCCAGAGTCCGTTGCAATTTTGCGGGTAGCTCGTTTTTTTCAACTTGCTACTGAGAGGTCAGTAAATGAGTACACAAGTAACTACTGCCTTTTCACAGATGTTTTCAACCAATGTCCAGCTGCTTTCACAGCAGAAGGGCAGCTTGTTGAGGTCGTCTGTAAGTGAGGAAGCTGTGACGGGCGAGAAAGCGTTTTTCGACCAGGTAGACTAACCTGCCTAGCTGGATGGCGACACCCAGCTGAAAACTTGTCAAATTCGGGGAAGGCTTAACTGCTAATCCCGAGCGAAGCTCCGCAAGGAGAACGTGTAGAGACTTGACGGCAAGCATCTCTAGCAGATGAAGAGAAAGTCCAGCGCACAAAGCCTGCAAAGGTGGCGGCGAAAGCCGTAGTGTGATGAGGATCAGCAACCGCACAGAAAAGGACGTCACGACACGCGGATACCCCGCTGTCTGACACACCTCACTCTCGTAGAATGGTTACAATGGATTCGTATGAATATGCGGATTTGATCGATGATCCGGACAAGGTCCAGATGCTTATCGATCCAACGTCCAGTTATGCAAACGCAGCTGCGTATGCAATCGGGCGTGCCGTTGACGATTCGATCATCTCGGCTGCGCTGGGAACAGCGTCCACCGGGAAATCGGGTAGTACATCTACGAGCAACTCCAACAGCGTGGGCGTCGGTTCTCCGGCGGCTGGGTTGACAATTGCTAAACTTGTTGAAGCCCGCAAGGTCTTCGACAACGGCAGCGTCGATCCATCGATACCCAAATTCATCGCGGTCGGACCTGAACAGATCGAAGATCTGCTCAACAACACCACGGTGACAAGTGCAGATTACAACTCGGTAAATTCTTTGCCTATCTAGGTGGCAACATCTAGACGAAACCTCATCAAATTCGGGGAAGCCTGTAAAATGGTAATCCCGAGCCAAGCCCTGCAAAGGGAAGGTGTAGAGACTAGACGGTGAGCATCCCAAGCGGATGAAGGGATAGTCCAGACCACAAACGGAGACATCCGGCAGCGAAAGCTGTAGCTGGTATGAAAGGCACTTGTACAAGGTGAGATCGACACGTTCCTGGGCTTCAAGTTCATTACCTCGACCCGGCTGGAAACCGACGGCAGCTCCTATCGCAAAGTCATTGCATGGGCGCAAGACGGTATCAAGCTGGCGATGGGCCGTGACCTGATGTCTAAAATCGAACCTCGCGCAGATAAATCGTACAGCACGCAAGTCTATGTATGTGCCACCTTTGGTGCCACTCGCATGGAGGAAGCGAAGGTGTGCGAGATACTCTGTTCAGAATAGGAAAGGAGAAGCTAAATGACTACTAAAAATAGCACACTCGTTTCCAATTGGATTGCGAGTCCACAAGTCCTTAGTCCAAGCTATCAGCTGCACGGCGTTACGCGGACTGCACAAGGCACGATCGAGCTGGCAACGTCTGATATCGACGATAATGATGTCATTCATTTGATGCCGATCGCGGTCGGTGCGTCGATAACGTCGATTAAGCTGGCAGCTGACGATATGGACTCAGGCGGTTCTCCGACTTTGACCTTCAATGTTGGCCTGTACACTACGGCCAGCACTCCTGTGGTCAAAGACGAGGATTGTTACTCCACCGCGATCACGCTCGGCCAGGCTGCTACAGCCTTCACCGAGTATGCGTTCGAGGTGCGTAACATCAACGTCTGTGGCCAGCGCGTCTGGGAAGATGCGGGCGAAACCACTGATCCGGGCGGGCAGTATTATCTGTCCCTCACGGTCCAGGCAGCAGCTGATACAGCTGTGGCTGGGGATCTCTCGTTTATCGTCCAGTACGTTGTTGACTAACGGCTAACCGGAAAGGGGAGCTGGCGATTGCGGCTCCCCGATCCGCTCTTTAAACTTCGGAGTCAATCATTATGCCAAGAAAACGAAAGATAGTTACCGCATCGGGTGCGACGATCATCGACCCGAATGAAATTAGGGCAAGAACCCAGCGACCTGCATGGGCTAAGAAAAAAGCAAAGCCAAAAAAGAAAAAATAAATGCGTAAGCTGGTCCCTGACATGCTGTCAGCCGACGAGGCCAATAGCCTGATGATCGGTAATCAGAGCTTTGACAATCCGCTGGTGAAGCGGGTCATCTCGCATATGCCAAAGGCCGCGGCGATTGTGTCCGAAGCCATTGCCCGTGTCGAAGATCATAAGCCGGGTCATCCCTGGCACCTCGATACCGGCGATGCCAACCAGATGCCCTGGTGCCGATTTACTGCGTCCACACTGCTGTCGCCGGTCGAAGATTTTACCGGCGGCATGTTTTATTTTAAAGACCCGCCCGCCCAGCACAAAAAATATCTCGCCAGCGTTATCTTCGACCTTGATAACGAGCATATGGTCGATCCGCATGAGGGCGTGCGAAAGGTTCTGCTAATTTTTCTGGGGGCTCAAGATGGCCAGTGAAGTCGAGACAATTAATTCCGCACTCAACATGCTGGGTGCGACCAACATCATCAGTCGCGGTGAGGACAGTAAATCTGCGCGGGTAACCAATCAGCGGTTTGACGCTGTCCGCGATGCTGTCTTCCGCGCTCATCCCTGGAACTGTTTGGTGACCAGAGTAGCTCTGACATCTGACAGTGATTCCCCGGCCTTTGACTGGTCTTATCAGTTCACCCTGCCGACAGATCCCTATTGTCTGCGTGTCATGCGCCTCGACTATCTGGATATCGAATTTCGCGTCGAAGGCCGAAAAATACTCTGCGACGAAAGCACCATTAATATGGTTTACCTGGCTCGCGTCACTGATCCCAATGAGTGGGATAGTCTGCTGGTGGAAACGATCGCCGCCCGCCTGGCTGCAGATGTTAGTTTTGCGATGGTGCAGTCAACCAGTTTAACGTCGACACTTTATGCGCTTTATGAAAACAAACTCTCCGAGGCTCGCTTCACCGATGCTACCGAGGGCACGCCAGGTGCAGTTACCGGCGTTGTCAGCTCGGGCGGGCTTCAATCCGATGTCCTGATTAACTCCAGGCTGTAACATGGCCAAAGTCAATTATGCCTTCGCAAATTTTACGGCAGGCTTGCTCAGCCCGCGCCTGGGCGGCCGGACTGATTTAAGCAAGTATTACAATGGCTGTAATCAATTAGAGAATTTCCTGGTGCATCCGCATGGCGGTGTCTCGCGGCGGCCGGGCACACGCTACGTTGCAGATTGCAAAAGTAGTGCGGCCAAATCACGGCTGATCCCGTTCATTTTTTCGGTCACGCAAGCATACGTCCTCGAATTTTTTAACAACGGATTCAGAATTTATCGAGATGGCGGGCAGGTCACCAGCGGGTCGCCAGCTACTGCCGTCGAGGTTGTAACGACCTATACAACGGCGCAGCTGGCGGCTCTAAAATTTGCCCAATCGGCCGATGTGATGTATGTGGTTCATCCCGATCATCCGTTGAGGAAGATCAGCCGGACCTCGCACACCGCATGGACGATCGCCGATGTCGAATTGGCGAGAGGGCCGTTCCTCGATGTCAATAAAACAACTACAACCATGACGGCCGACGCCCGCACAGGTGCGTCGATCACCATCACCGCCAGTGCAGTTACCGGCGTCAACAACGGCGATGGCTTTACGACCGCCGTCGATGTCGGCCGCCTGATCAGACTGCATCATGGCTACGCCAAGATCACCGCAGTGGGATCGACCACCACATGTACTGCAACGGCGCAGGAGAACGGGGATTTCATCGCGGAGCTCGAGCCGTCTTACACCGCGACCACTATCGGCCTGGCCGAGGGGGATCCCAGCAGCACCGGCCTTGAACACAACGATCGCATCACCGACACGGCCAAGATGTTCGTCGAGGAAGGATTCAAAAACGGCATGACGATCACGGTGTCGGGCTGCGGCACTGGTGCCAACGACGGCGACTATCTGGTTGTTGCCGTCACCGACGACACCATGCTGCTGGCACCCAGCGATGATGTCACAACAGAAGCTGCCACCGCCTCGATCACGATCGTCGGCAAACTGAAGCCCGACAAGAACTGGGCGCTAGGCTCGTTTTATCCGGCCTGCTATCCATCGGCCATCGCGTTTTATGAACAGCGGCTCGTTCTCGCGGCGACCTCAAACCAACCGCAAACGGTTTTCTTTAGTGTTGGCGGCGACTTTGAAAATTTCACGGGCGGCACCCTGGCCGACAGCGCACTGACTTATACTCTGGGATCTAATTTTCAGAACATCATCCACTACTTGTCGTCCTCGCGCTCGCTATTGGTCGGCACTTCCGGCGGCGAGTTCGCCGTCAGGGCAAGCGGCACCGATGAGCCGATCACGCCAGTCAACGCGCAGATCAAGCAGCAGTCGACCTATGGGTCGGCTGACGTTCAGCCGATCCAAGTCGGCAATGCGGTTCTGTTTCTGCATAGAGAAAGCAGAAAGATTCGCGAGCTGACTTACAATTATGATTCTGACAGCTATACCGCGCCTGATCTAACCATCCTCTCGGAGCATGTCACCGAGGGCGGTGTCACCGAGATGGCGTATCAACAGGAGCCTGATAGCATTGTCTGGGGCGTGCGCGCCGATGGCGTGCTGTTGGGCATGACTTACCGGCGCGAAGAGCAAGTGGTCGCCTGGCACACTCACAAGATCGGCGGTGTCTCGGGCAACTGCACCGTCACCGTCACCGACTATGCCAACATTGCAACCGGCACAACGCTGACGCTGACCAAGAGCGACGGCACCGAAGTGGTGTTTACCTGTCAAGGGGCTGGCGACAGTACGCCGGACACAAATAAGTTTTTCCACAACGAGGGCAACGATACGACGGCCGACAATATTTTTACGGCTGTAAATTTGCACTCAGATTTTACAGTGGCCAACCCTGCGGCCAATGTGGTGACGATTTACGAGACAACCAGGGCTGGCGTCGGCTACCTGTCGATCGAATCAACCGACGATATCAGGCTGGCCGTCACCAGCGAAAGTCACGCACTGGTCGAAAGTGTTACCTCGATCCCCGGCACCAATGAAGGCGAGGTCTGGATCGTCGTTCAGCGCACTATCAACGGCGCAACAACCCGGTGTATCGAATATATGAAATCGTTCGACTTCGGCACCGACATCGCCGATTCATTTTTTGTCGACAGCGGGCTTACCTACTCAGGCGCGGCGGCGACAACGCTGAGCGGTCTGACGCATCTGGAAACGGAGAATGTCAGCATCCTCACCAACGGCGCAACCCATGACACAAAGGTCGTTGCCTCGGGTGCGGTATCGCTGGATATTTCGACCACAAAGGCGCATGTCGGGCTGCCCTATAATTCCACCTTGCAGACCATGCGTCTCGAGGCCGGTGCTACCGACGGCACGGCGCAGGGCAAGATCAAGCGGATCGATACGGCCACCGTCCGGCTGTTCCGCACCGTCAACGCAATGGTCGGCGGCGATACCACTACCCTGGACAGGATCGCTTTTCGATCCGCTGCCGACGAGATGGATGAGCCGGTGCCGCTGTTTACCGGCGATAAGTCGATCGAGATGCCGACCGGCTACGATCAGGATGGTTACGTTGTCGTGCGTCAGGACTTGCCATTGCCGATGACGCTAATTTCGGTCATAGCAAGGGCTCAGACATTTGATTAGATTGATTGATTTTGATGCCGCCCATGCCGACGATTTGTTTAAGAGATCGACAACGCTGGCGACGGCCGACAGCAAGTATGTTTTGGGCAATTGGCTCGACCGGCTGCAGCGGAAGGATCGCTCTTTTTCGCTGGTCGACAACGGCCATCTTGTCGCTGCATCGGGTGTTGTGGAAATTTGGCCGGGCATGGCCGAGGCCTGGCTGATCCCAAGCGACGATATTGTTAAATATAAATTCAAGGTCGTGCGCCTCGTCAGGCAGATGCAGGACGAGATTATGGCCGAGGACGAACTTCACCGGCTGCAGGCAACCGTGCGTGCCGACTATTCGATAGCCGTCAAGTTCATCGAGTTTGTTGGCTTTAAGCTGGAGGGCGTGATGAAAAATTACGGGCCTGACGGCACCGATCACTTAATGTATGCGAGGGTTGCTTAATGTCCAGTTTGTTAGGAATGGATGCGGCTAAAGAGCAGGCGCGGGCGCATCGCTGGAACGCGGCGATCCAAGAGCGCAATGCCAAGGTAGCCGACAGCGAAATCGAGTGGAAAAATATCGTTGGCGGTATCGCCGAGCAAGATTTTCTCGATGATGCCGAAAAGTTCAACGCTTTTGTCGGCGCAGCCAATCGGCATAATGGCTGGCAGAACACCGGCACCGCACTCGACGTTGCGATGGAATCCATTGCCGAGCAGGAGCAGGAAATCTCCAACATGGAGACAACGCAATTCGCCGAAGAGCGTGCCCTTCGGGAGCAAGCCGTCAACTTCCGGCTGCAAGGCGAGCTGAACCAGATTTATGCCCGCCAGGCTATCAAAGCTGGCAAGGCTCGCGCCTTTAGCACGATGGTCGATTGGGGTTTCAAGGGGGCATCATTGTTGATGTGATGAGTCATGCAAGTACCGACATATAAAAACCAGACAAAACTGCCCAAACAAACTGGGGCCAGCCCGCTCACCGTGCAGGCCAGTCCTGCTCAATACTCCCAAGGCAGTGAGGCCATCTATCAGGCGACCCAGAAAGCCGTGACGGCGGCGACGGCGTTCGCAGTGCAATTGCAAAAGTCCGATCGAGCTGCCGAGGAAGCTCGCCAGAAAGGCCTCATGGGGAATGTTCTTGATGTAACGCTGAAATCGGTGATGAAGCGGAAAGTTGGCGATTGGGTAGATAGGACAGGCAAACCTTACGAAACATACAGCGATTGGTATGAAGATCTTAGCAGTGGTTTAAAATACAAGAAACGACGGGCCTTGGCGGGCATCACCGACAAGATTGTCCGCGCTCGGGTTGCAGCAGACTGGGACACGGGCATCGCGGCCTCTCTGAACCAGGCGAGGGCTATTTTCCGCCCGAGGTGGATCGATAGTAAAAAGGCGTTGATCAAAGGAGATGTCTTAAAAACGGTCCAAAACATCGCGCTGATGCCAGCCAATAACCCTGCAGAGCGAAACGCCAAAGAAGATGCGATTACCAGACTACACGACAAGCTGGACGAACAAGCCAGTCACTTTGTTAATCTTGGCGATACTTTTTTCTCAAAGACGAAAAAGGAACTTGGGAACGACATCGCCGAGCGGGCCATTCAGCCGCACATCGCCGCTATCAGGACATCCGCCGACGCCGAGGCCTGGAAGAGAAGACTGACTGAACCGAACTACGAGGGCACATGGTCAAACGACATCAAGCGTTTAAGCGGCGATACAGTGACGAAACTGCTCACCAGGCTCGAGCGCATTGATGCTCGATTAAAAAATGCCGAGGATAATAAAGCGCATCGAGAGATGGTGCAACACAGCACAAAAAAGAAGATCCAGGGAACAGACCTTTTTAATAAGACATCTAGGGAGATTCAAATATATCGAAATTTAATTGCCGCTGGCAAAGAGCCCGACACCGACGGCGTCATTACCGATGACGCCGGGAATCAGTATAAGATGCCCGCGGCTGTGGATATCGACATGTTGATAACTTCAGACGGGTATTCGATGACCGGGGCGCAAACGGCACAGCTACACAAAATGCTGGCTGGCAACGACGCGGTCTACAACAAGCGTGAGGTGCTGCGCTACACTGCCCAGATCTACGAGGCCGTCACCGACGATGATCTCGATGTGATTGAGGAGGATGTCAATCAGTCTGCCATTAAAAATTATATCGGCGGCAAGGCGCAGGATCAGCTGCTGACGAAAATAGAAACCGCGCGGGCGAAGACGCCGGAAATCCAGGAAATTAAGCGGTTTAGGAACACTCTTAGCGAAGTTATGAAAGCTCATAAACTGAATGTCGAAGACTACTCTGCACAGTCTGAAGCGGATGAAAAGTCAGAAAGCGACACTTACATTCCGGCGGCGCTGATGAAGTTCGACAATCAGATCGAAAACGGTATACGGCCAGCTACTGCATTCTGGCAGACGTTGAGCAAGCTGCATCAGCGCAAGGAGACTATTGTTAAAACCTTCATCAGTACGTTGCCCGAATTGGGCATACCGCAAGTGGCAACCGATGACCCGAAGCAACACCTGACAACCGAGATGATTGACACGGCGATAGAAATCCTAAAAGAAGCCGCCGCTGCCGACGGCAGCATCTCCTGGAAAGTCTACTCAGACGAGGGTGATGCGTTTAGTCAAAAGGATCTTGGCGAAGCCCAGCGCAGACGGCCAACAAAAGGCCCGCCGCTGACGAAAAAGGAACGGCTTTCGATCCGCCGAATTTATGCGACTGAGCAGAAACTTAAATATATCAGAACCTACGCGGAGATCCCGATCGGGCAACGGAACGTGCCGGGCGAACCTGACAAGTCCGGTTCCGATCGAGACGAAACACAACACAAAGCCCCGTTCGATAAGGTTCTTAAATGGTTCAAAGGGGTCATCGAATAATGGCTGAAACACAAACTAACAGCCTACTCCCTGTACCTGGCGCAGGCGAACGGCGGGCTGGGCCTGGAGACACGAAACACATCGATGTGACTTTTGATGTGGACAAGGCTGCTGACACTCAACTCAAGACCCCGGCCGCCCCGCCCGAGGTGACGCCGGTAGTAGAAACTGCCGAGCCGGTCAAACCTGCCGAGCCAGTCGAACCTGCCGAGCCGGTCAAAGTCAAGACCCCGGCCGACGACCCAGGAGGTCACTGGTCGTCGAAACCAGTATCCTCCACTGCAGTCGATGAGCTGCGGCGGCTTCGTGATTTCTTCGTCGACGACAAAGACCCACTTGATCGTGCCATTGAAGCTGAGAACAAAAAGCTGGTGGAGCAGAGCGACACCTACAAAGCCGTGGAAGATGGCGGCTCTGACTTCTGGTATGCGATGGCTTCCAACAAGCCACCTGCCGACGATATCGATATGGAAAAAGTGGTGCTGGACCCCACTACACCGATGGGCGATGCCACCTTTAAGGGCTCTCGAATCCTCGCCGATCATTTTTGGGTGCCATCTGTGGATGACGTACTCGACCCGAATATCGATAAGGCTAGGTTGGACGACAAAGATGTAGCGCAATTCGGCATAGAAATGCTGGGCTATGCGAATTGGAATACTATGTTTGCCGGGTTTCTATTTGCTCAAAATGAGATGGGCAAACTGCCGCCGCCAGTGCAAATAGCTTTGGCGGGTATGCAAGACATCTACACGAATGAGCTGCCTTTTTTCAGCTGGTCGGGCGGGAAAAGAATGCTGAAGGGGATGATTTCCGATCCATCGGCATGGTTTGGTTTGGCGTCACTGCACTTTGTAAAGGGTTTATTGGCGGGCGGGTCAAAGACGGCTGCTTCAAATCTTTTACGCAATGCCTTTTTGAGCAAGCTGCTGGGATCGTCTTTCGTCGGTGTTGAGGGCGCTGGCTATGCGGTGATGTACGACTTTTTTATGCAGAAAAGGGAGCATGGTGCCAACCCCGGCGTGCCCTTTAAATACAATAAAGCGCGGGGTCTTATAGCTGCTGGTGCCGGTTTCGGGTTTGGCAGTGGCATTACAATGGGTGTAGCTCATTTGCCCCAAGCAGGGCAGGCAATTCAAAAGGGAGCCCGAGCGGTAAATAAGACCTATCAAAAGGTGGTCGATGATGGAGGGCTATCGGCTGGACTTAGTATCAAGAATGTTGGCCTGGATGCAGACGAAATTATGAGTGTCATTTCCGACCACGGGACGAATGTTCTGGAAACGGAATTTACTAAAACGGGCGTGTCTGCCGTGAAGGTCGTATCGCGATATGGCAACGACAAGAAGGTTAGAAAAACCTTCCGGCCTGGAGTGACAAAGGATGAGGTTGTTGCTTGGCTGGAAGATACGGCGTACAGGCCAAAGGTTAAGAAGGATGCCACACTGGCTGAAGCACAGGCCGACACAAGAAAACAGGCCGACATTGTGGCCGAGCGTTTGAATGTTCTGGTCCCAGTGGAAACCCGTATTGCCGGAGGCGGCAAATATAAACCAGGCCAGCCTAACAGCGGTAAGCCTTGGTCGGATTTGACTGAAACACAACTTGCCGAGCCTGGGCCAGGTTTTAAGGGCACTGATAATGATCTAAGCAAGATGCTCGACGATGCGATTTCCAACAGCTCGGCGGCGGCACAAGACTCTGCTCAAAAAACAGGAATGAATATAACCCTCACAGCTGCTGATTTTGACAAGGCTTTGAAGTTACCGAAAAGTGCCCAGCTGTGGTACGAACTGGGCGGTGAAGGTCTGAGAAATAAAATACCAATACTGAAAACCGACAAGCTATTTAGTTTGGTTAATGATGTGCTTGGGGTTACGTCACCCCTGACTAAGCCGCTTGATAATCTGAAGCGCACCCTTGCAACCTTGTCGCAGCATTTGCGAAAGGAGCCTATGGATGTCGATATTGTTAATCCTGCCGGTGTCCAAGAAGCGTTGGCTAGATCCGCGAGCGGGAAGATCTCAGCAGTTGCGTCCGGCAATAAGACGGGGAACTTTTCTGATACTCTGTCAATGGTTGGGGGGGCTAATGTGCCACCGCCAATCCCAGTTAATGACGTTTGGGTAGGTAAGTTGTTTGGTCTTACGGAAGAACAACTGATGAATAACCAGAGCCTTCACGAACCGATGGCGCTGTTCTTTAATGCACTGCGTGATCATGTAAATAAAACATCTGGTAAGGCGCTCCCACATGAGAGCTGGCAGATTCAGTCACGGACATGGGTCAGCGAGCGCGGTGCCCAGGATGACTATGCACAAGCTTTGAGTACTATAGTGAGCGAGCTACGCGGGTCTGGTATCCCTGGCATTACTAAAGATGGAAAGATAACAGAACAGGCATTAAAGCATCCTGACTTTGCAGCAGCCCTTAGACCAACGATGGAGGGGTTTAGAAAAGCTGCTGTGGCAACGGTTGAGGTTGGTACAAAGCAGACGGCGGCAGGCCGCGAAGCAGCTGCATCGGTTGTTGAATTACGGAAGATGAAAAACAACCCACAAGCTGTGAAACTGCTCGATGATTATACTGGGATTCATACAAGTGCTCTTTACCATGCTACGCGCGGACCTGGGAATATGTTCGACAGGGTCTACCAGGCTGTATTGGGTTTGCCAGCTGGAGCCAGGATAACCAGAATTTCCAGGCCGAATAAGGACCGCCCTTTTGATGTTGCGGGATCGTTTAACGGAGTTTTCAGTCCGAATGTACGCATACCGTTGCGGGACATGTCCGATGATCAGGTGGCCATCTTCAACGCCATCGCCGGAGCTGGACTGCGCCAGGACGCGATGGCATCGAGCCGAATCGCAACAGTCTCCAGTTCAGCGCCAGTTGTTGCGGGCAAAACACGCGGCCAATCCGTATTTATAGAGACGTCAGAAACCATCGACGGCAAAATTATCCAGGACTTCCTCAAACGGTTGCCCAAAGGATTTGACATAAGTACGGATCGCGTAGCCAACGGCTACCTTATAGATATCAACCCGAAGTTCACTAATGCGGGGCCGAAAGGGATTACTGATAAACAACTCGGGCCCGCGTTTCAGATGCTCCATGCCAAGAAATTAAGCCCCAAACGGTTGCGTCACGATCATTCCAGCGTATATAATGAGGCCAGCGAATTTGCTGCATTAGAAACGAAATTTAGACAGGAGTTGAAAGATGGCGTCATCAAAGAACTCGGGGAAAAGCTCGGTTGGACAGAAGCCCGCGCCCGAAGATACATTGACGGGCGAGGAATTGGTAAGGCTACACACGCTCAGCGATCAAGAGCTAAAACGGCTAGGTCTCGATACCAGAGACGACTTGGTGATCTCGACGCAGCAGCGCAAGCCAGCCGCGAGGTAAGCGAGTCAGTAAATATTGGTTACACCCTCTGGAATGAGAAGGCCAGGAAGGTACTGCCAGAGCATATTACTTCAGCGGCCATTCGGTTGCCAGACGGCACGATCGTTGAAGGGACTACCCACGGGGTAGCAATTAACAAAGCACGGGAAGGCGGTCTGCTTAATGATTGGCCAGAAGCGGGCCTTAATCCTTGGGAGTTCCAGGATGCTGGAGGGCATTTAGACCTATTCAAGACTTCATCTGGTCGAGTGATTGATAGATTTGAGGCAAATAAAAAATTCGGCATTAGTGCTGCAGAAGACGTAAAACCCTGACTGACATCACCAAATTTTCGGTCACACCCGCTGCGGCGGGCTTTTTATTGGAAGAAATGAATGAATTTACCGTCTGGAATTAAGCAGGCCGAGGCTATGCAGGCTTACACGGCTGAAGAAACCTCGAACCTAATATCGCCGCTGCCCGAAGATAATATTTTGCCGATCAGCGACGAGCAGCAGATCGAGTCGCAACTTGCACAGATTTCACAAGGGTCGAGTGCTGTCGCGCGAACGGTCGGCCGCGTTTTAAACCCATCCGGTAGACTGTCTCCAGCCTGGCATAAGCTCCGTAATCTCGAGCTGAAACAACGCTCAGATGAGCTACGTGAGCAAGGGCTAGAAGATCCGGTGGAGGCAGCGGTAGAGGCGTTAAGACCAAAAACACCGAAGCCGCCGTCGGAACTAAAGCCCGCGGCCGCTGACGATTCTTATTGGCTCGACCCAGAGCAGATGGCCATTTATGGTTCTCGACCCGATCTCGACCCAGAGAATCCAATCGCGAACCTGCTTACACCGTCCAGCAGGATTGCCGATGAGGCTACCGCAAACGACGGCTATCTTCGGCATATCACCGTCGGCGATGCTGACATGGATCGCATTCTGGCCGATCGAATTGACAACAACCCGTTGATCAAGGACGGCATCATCGCTGGCATTCGAGCAATCGGCAAAGGCGGTGACGTTAAAGTGCCCGACGAGCATCACATTCGGGTACTGCTAAGCTCGATCGGCGCTCACGTTGAGAAGCAGCTGAAGGGCAAGACGCCGGACGAGATGCGGCATCTAACCCAGCAGCAGCTCGTCAGCATGGCGGATTTACTGGGCGAGAATGCGGAACGGCTGAAAATAAATTTCATGGGCGGGCTGCAGATTGATCTGGCTCAACCGGGGCAGCTGGCGGCTCAAATGGTCGCTGGTAAAAAACTGCTCGTCAATGAATTGGCAATTCTGGACAAGATCACCGATGAGGTGATGAATACTCCGTTGGGTGAGGCCCGTGATCTTGCCCGCCTGGCATGGCGGCAGCAGGCCGAGATGATTGCCCAGCTGGCGGCGGCATTCAAAGGGACAACAACCGATATTGCTCGGGCGTTGAATGCGCTGAAACCTCCGGCCGGGCTGGATGATAAAATGTTGCGGAGAGATGTCACGGCAATTGTCGATGACCTGGTGAAATCCAACAGGGACGGCAAGTGGGGTAATTTGGATGAAGCAATCGAGGCGTATTCCAAGACGGCTGACGAAGTTGACCGGCTTGAGCTGACGCGGGTGCTGTCGCGGCCGGGCACATGGACAGACGCAATTTACGAGGTCTGGATCAATTCGATTCTTTCCGGCTACTGGAGTCACGTAAAAAACGCGGTTGGCGGCATTTCGATGATTCTTGGCGACAATCTCGAAACCTACTTCGCCGCCACCGGCCAGGTATTTACGAAAGGCTTGCGCGGCCAGCCGCGGGATGTTGCCTTTGGTGAAGCCAGCGCGAAAATGTTCGGTCAGATAATGGCTATGCGCGAGGCACTTGGGGCTATGTGGAAGGGCGCGGTCCATCGCAGTGATCCGAGTATGTTGGGGCATGGCAGCAAACTGGATTCTCCTCGCCAATTTCAACATGCCAACGGTTTCTCAGCGCAGGCTATGCCAAACTCATGGCTGGCGCAGAACTTTCCGCGAGCTGTCAATTTCATGGGCAGTTTGCTGACATTCGGGCGGTCACCGATGCGGGCGCTGCAAGCCGAAGATGCTTTTTTCAAGACGGTGTCCTATAAGGGTTCGCTGTATGAGCAGGCCTGGGCCAGCGGCCGGGCGATGGGCCTCGAGGGTGATGAGTTCTCTACTCACGTTGCTGATTTTATTTTTCACCCGCCGGAAGAGGCGATCATCAAGGCGCAGGATCTGGCTAGATATGTGACACTGCAAAGCGAAATGGTTGGCCAGTGGAAAGATATTCAAAAAGCTCTGCGCTTTCCCGGGCTTCGCTGGCTGGTTCCATTTTTCAAGACGCCAACCAATGCGCTGTTGTATGTCGGCGAGAGATCTCCCGTAGCCAGATGGACGAACCGATATGATCGGGCGATGAAGGCGGGCGGGTCGGAGGCGGCCAAGGCTCGAACACGCTGGGCGATGGGCAATGTAGCGGTGCTGGCGATCGGGTTTGAATACATGCAGGGTAATATTACCGGCGGTATCTCGGCAGACAGCCGAATAGTAAAATCGTATGAACGTCAAAACGTGCGACGGTACTCTTATCGGATTGGAGACGATTATTATTCTTACGCCTGGATTGAGCCGATATCGTCAGTCATCGGCATAGTTGCCGACACGATAGAAGTTGTCAGTCATCCTGATACCGACGACCGCACAGCAGCTGAGCTGATGGCGGGTGTTATCGGTGCCATCGGCTACAACATGACAAACAAAACATTTATGGCCGGGATATCACAGTTCCTTGATGCTATCAGAGATCCTCATCGACGCATGGAGTCTTTCGTCAAGCAGTACGCTGCTAGCGCAATACCGGGATCGGCGATGTTCAATGAGATGCGGAAACTGAATGACGATCTGAAGCGATTTAAATTCTCGGTCTTGGATGCGGCTAAAGCAAAACTGCCGTGGGCCTCGGGTGATCTGGGACCAAAGCGCGATCTCTGGGGCCGTCTAACTGTTGAGAACCGGATCACTTCGCCATATCGCCAAAACCCGCGCGACGATGTAATCTCCAAGCTGCGGCTGCCGATACCGGACCATGACCCGAATTATGGGTTGCCCAAGGGCATGGAGTTCACAGTTGAGGAACGTGATTTCTTTCTCGAGCTTGCTGGCGAGAAATCGAAAAAATTTATCGACGACCGGATGAAAGGCGGACGCTTCAAAGCGGACTGGAAGAACTGGCAGAAAACCGAAGACCCGCTGGCGCGCCAACAAATCTGGGATGGTTTTCGCGAAGAACTGAAAAAGGCGCGGTCAACAGCTTTCAAGCAGCTGCTTCGCCACCGCCAACTAGGCGGTCCTTTGATCGATCGAATCCAGCAACACAAGGCCAAGATGGCCAGGCCAAAAGGGGAACCTCGATGACAGTTTCGACGACGACAATTAAAGATTCATACGCGGGCAACGACTCGGTTACGGCTTTCAGCTACACTTTCAAAGTGTTCGCATCGAGCGAGGCGAAGGTCTATGTCAGGACGGATTCGACCGGCGCTGAGAGCCTGCGGGCTGAAGGCACGGGTTCGACCAATTACGCAGTTTCCGGCGTTGGCGAGACCGGCGGCGGCACGATTACCTTTGTGACGGCACCGATTACCGGCGAAACCGTCATCATTCGCAGGCTCAGCGCAAAGACTCAGGCCACCGATTATCAACCGAGCGACAGTTTTCCCGCTGCATCCCATGAAGATGCTCTAGACAAGCTCACCAACATCACCCAGGAAATGCAGGAGGAGCTGGATCGATCCTTCAAGGTGTCGAAAACGAACAGCATCACGACGCCTGAGTTTGTTGATAATGCGGCGACCCGCGCAAGTAAGGTGTTGGGCTTTAGTACCGACGGCAACACCCTGGAGGCAAGTACCGCGATTGGCGATAACACGGGCAACTGGGCGACATCAACCGCCTATACAGTGCGCGACATGGTCAAGGACACAAGTAACAACAATATTTATTTCTGTATTACAGCACATACATCAAGTGGCTCTCAACCTATCTCTACCAATGCCGACTCTGCAAAATGGTCACTGCTGGTTGACGCTGCATCAGCAACTAGTAGCGCCTCGGCGGCATCCTCAAGTGCGACTGCGGCGGCAACTTCAGCAACTAGCAGCGCCTCGAGTGCAACTTCAGCAGCATCGAGTGCTACAACCGCGACAAGCAAGGCCTCAGAAGCCTCATCGAGTGCGACTGCAGCGGCAGCGTCGGCGGCAGCGGCGGCAACTTCAGCCGATAATTTTGATGATACTTATTTGGGCGCAAAAGCATCAGATCCTACACTTGACAATGATGGGGATGCGCTGAGCACTGGTGATTTGTATTTCAACACGGGGTCGAATGTTATGAAAGTTTACACGGGGTCGGCGTGGAATGTTGCGGCTGCCGATACCTCGACGTTTGTAACCGCAGCTGATGCGGCCTCAACAGCAGCAGCTTTAGCCATAGCACTAGGAGGATAAAACATGGCAGATGTACTGACCGGCAAGGGTGCCGCACTAACGACGACCGACCAAGCATTTTTGACCGCGGGAGGTAGTGAAATCATCACGCTAATTGGCCTGACCATTGCTAACATTCACGCTACAAATGCTTCATGGGTAACGGCGAACATTGTTCGCTCCGGCGGCGTTGATAGCGAACTTGCACACCAAATTACAATCCCGGTAAACGATAGTCTTAGTCTCTTGCAGGGCAAGGTTGTGCTTAATAATTCAGATGCTCTGTGGCTCGACGCAGAGAACAATTCTAATCTGGAAGCATCGATTTCTTACTTGGTTCAGACATGAGTGGTTTTCTTAGCGGCAGGACATCCCTGACAACTGTCCAAACGGCTGACCTTGCTGATGATGCTGTTACTGAAGCCAAGGTGGCAACGGATGCTATCAGCTTAACCGAACTCAAAGCCGGGACAGATGGGGAGCTTATCACATGGGATGCTTCTGGTGATCCAGCGGCGGTGGCTGTCGGTACGGCAACGCATGTGCTGACATCAAATGGCACGGGAGTGGCTCCCACGTTTCAGGCTGCGGCTGGCGGCGGTTTAACGAGTGTACAAGTATTTACCTCAAGTGGGACATGGACTAAACCTGCTGGCATTAATCTCATTGACGTTATTGTCATTGGCGGCGGCGGCGGTGGCGGCGGCGGCGACAGTTCTGATATTGGTGGCGGTGGTGCCGGTGGCGGTGGTGCCAGAGAACTTATTGATGCTTCAGCCTTATCTTCTGAAACCGTAACTATTGGTGCCGGTGGTGCCGGTGGTGCAAGTCAGACAACTGGTACTGCCGGGGGAACTACTTCATTAGGCTCCCTGATTTCAGCGACAGGTGGTGGAGCGGGAGTTGGCTTAACCTCTAGTCAAGTGCTTGGTGGTGCCGGTGGTTTAGGTTCGGGCGGCGATATTAATATATACGGTAAGAATGGCGATATTGGCCCAGCGGCACCCGGATCGAGTAGTGCCGGTGGTCAAGGTGGACACAGTGCTTTTGGTTTTGGTGCCGGTGGTTTTGAGGCAACAAGCAATGGTACGGGTGACGCCGGTAAAATTTACGGTGGCGGCGGGTCCGGTGGCAGACACACTAATTCCGGTGGTGCCGGTGCCGCTGGCATTGTCGTAGTTTGGGAGTATGGCTAATGAAAAAAGCACTTATTCAAGGTACTCGCATTTGTGAGTTTGGCGAAGAATTTCCAGTTCATAAAGATTTGCAATGGGTCGATGTACCTGATGATACAACGGACAGGGATACCTATGTTGATGGCGCTGTTGTTAAAGAGCCTGACCCCACACCCCTCACTTGGGAAGAAGCACGGCGTGATGCTTACCCTCCTTTGGGAGATCAGTTGGACATGCTCTGGCACGCTATTGATACTGGTAATTGGACTGCGGCCAAAGTAAAAACCACAGACTTTTATGCTGAACTCAAGGCCGTTAAAGCCGACAATCCAAAGCCGGAAGGAGCATAAACATGAGCAACTTTTTAGTCCAAGGTGGTGCGCCGCCGGATGACAGTGTTACAACCGTCAAGGTTAAGGATGATGCTGTAACTACTGCTAAGATTGCCAATGATCAAGTCACACTGGCTAAGATGGCAGGACTGGCTAGAGGAACGATGATCTACGGCGATGCTTCCGGTGATCCAGCGGCATTAGCTGTTGGTGCAGCCAATGAAGTTCTAACGCATGACGGTACGGATTTTGACTGGGCCGCGGCTGCTGGTGGAGGTTGGGAGTTTGTCAGCCAAGAAACCGCTGCGGCTACTGCTAGTATCGAGTTCACCAGCCTAGTAAGTGGGTACGATTATCAGATTACTATAGCTAATATGCGTCCAGCTTCTGATGCTGTTGTTATGTATTTACGAGTAGGTGTTACAGGACCGACTTATAGAACAACTGGATACATAGGTGGTGGTGGTGGTATAGCTTCTGACGGTAATGGTAATGTTTCTGCCGTAACGACCTACTTGTACTTCCAAAGAACCTCTCAAGGTAACGGTGCGAATGAGGATTTTAGAGCTAAGATAGATGTATTTGATCCCGCTAATGCTGCCACTAAAACTGTGGCAGTAGGTTTTGGACAGGGTTACGACAGTTCAACATTAACGAACATTTCTGTAGGCGGTGGCAAGTATAATACTGCCGAGGCTAATACCGCCTTAGAGATCAAATATCAAACAGGCAACATTACGAGTGGGATATTTACGCTTTATCGTAGAGCAAACGCTTAAAGGAATAAGACTATGTTGAAGACTAAAGAACAGATCACAGAAGATTTAATTGCGGCTGGCAGAGAGATTGCACCAGACGATCCTGCTGCTCGTACACCTAACAGGCGTGTATCATCCATCGACGGTGTGCATTGCTATTTCAGTGCCGAAGAAGAGACAGCTAGAGATGCCGAAGAAGCTGCTGTTGCTGCGGAACAAGCGGACTATCTTGCCAATCACAAATACAAAGATGATCGCCGCTCAAGCTACCCATCTTTGGGCGATCAATTAGATAGCATCTGGAAAGAATTGAATTACCGCCGGCTGCAAGGTGAGGACCTTGTCCAGGATGCTGATGACATGTTAGGTGCAGTTCTCGCCGTCAAGTCCGCACATCCAAAACCAGAGTAAGGAATAGCCATGCCCACTACATGCCCCGAGAACAATTGTCGCAATTTCCAAATTCTGGAACCTGGGCCAAAAAAGTATTTGCAGTTTTTGCCTCTGGCGTTAATCGTCAGCGCCGGAATTGCTGGCTGGGCGAACCTTGAAAATGATGTCAAAGCTGGTGAGAAAGAGCAACTGAAAATTGTTAAAACAGTCAAATCCAATCAAAAAACTATTCAGCAGGTGCTGACAGATGTTGCTGTCATCAAGGAACGACAACGGCAGCAAGCAGAAACGGCCACCGAGATTAAAGCCGACGTCAAGATGATCCTGCGTGAGATTCGACAAGAGGATAAATAGAAATAACAATTCATCTTTATCGACATTATAATGACATCAACCCCGCTGACTGGCGGGGTATTTTTTTTAAGCCCGCTGAGCTGGCTTGCCGGGGGACCGGCGAGCTGCTGGTCAACAACCAGCTCTTATCGGCGCTCGATGATTTCCGCCGCCGCTTGGGCGAACCTTTGACGGTCAGCTCCTGCTATCGCAGCGCCTATCACAACGCTGCCGTCGGCGGGGCTCCGCGCAGCTGTCACCGCAGTGGGATCGCAGCAGACATTCCGCTGCGAGGCCGTGACAAGTCCGAGTTGATCGAGCTTGCTCGGCAATGCGGGTTCACCGGATTTGGAATTAACTATCGCACTTTCATTCATATAGACATTGGTAGACCAAGGAGCTGGTAATGTTGGACACAATTCTCTCGGTTGCTACGGGCGGCGCAAGCGGTCTGCTCGGCACGATTATTTCAAAGGGCTTTTCGATCTTCGACAATATCCAGGAGGAGAAGAAATCACAGCGCGAGCATGAGCGCACCATCGAGATGCATCGGCTGGATGCCGAGCTGCGATCGGTCGAGCATGAAAACGAAAAGGCCATCGCCGAGGTGCAAGCGGCGGCCGAGATCAGGGCTGCCGCCTACGGCCATGATGCCAGCTATGGTCAGCCGTCGAAGTGGTGTACCAATGTGCTGCGCCTGGTGCGGCCGGTGCTGACATTCGGCCTGATTATCCTAACGGGCATCATTTATTTCTCGGCGACGAACAACGGCAAGATCGACATCGAGTCAGCTGTAGTCTTCATGCTGGGTGCTTCGATCGCCTGGTGGTTCGGCGACCGCAGTATGCAGTCTCGGAAAAAATAATATGAGATGGCTCCAAATTTTCGGTCATAGCAGATGGGTCCAAAGGCTGGGACTAACGCGCTTCATCGCCTGGGCCGTGCGGATCTCACTGGTGGCATGTTTTGTTGTGCTGTTCCTCGTCGCCTGCGCCCCGGCGACAACATCGACGGTTGCTAAAAATTTGGTACAGTCGAAACCGACTGCGCCGCAAAAGCTGCAGACTGTGTATTCGCAGAAAATGTATCCGGTCTTTTGCCAGCTGGCCTCCATTTTCGAGGGGACGATCGGCCAGTATGAACGGCAGACGATGATAGGTGTCATGCCGCAGCAAGAAAAATATATCTTGGAAGTTTGGCAGCGGCATTCAGCTGACCAGGAACAGAGTTGGACGATCATCATTCGCGCGGCTGGAAATGACGAGATTTGCATCCTTGCCTTCGGCGATCAGCTGGTGCCAACCAAGTGGTTCATCGAGCGGCTGAACGATCGCGACCTCTAGTCACTGGTCACCCGGAGTGACCACATATTTTCTCTCTTGACCTCCCCCTTGAAAAAAACTAGTTATCTCGCACACGGGTCTCACCTGAGACGGGTCTCGTGCGGGTCTTCCAGCTCGGAAGTAGGCTGTGGAGCCCTATTTTTAATGTAGTAGGCTGTGGAGACATTTCTTCAATTCGCCGCAGATTTCTGGGGATAATCGCATTAGACAAGCTGAGCGTCACTGGCTGTTAAAACAAAGATACGCTCTCCAAAACCGCAGGTCGCGGGTTCAAGCCCTGCTGCCCCTGCCAAGCTCACAGCGGCTTACAGCATTTCCTGAAAATTTAAAAACACTCCACGGGTCTCGCGCGGGTTCCGCGGGTCGCACTCAGAGCGCAGTTTTGTTTGTAGGGCTTAAGGCTTTGTTTTATTTGAGAAAGCTCTATTCCAATATTTTATTTATGACCTGTGGTTTCGACACCGCAGGTCTTTTTTTTGTTTACAATGTAACTAAGATGGCACTATAATGTCACTCACAGTAACTAACTACGATGGAGAAATAAAATGTTAAACGTACAACCTCAAAAAAGTGAATATCACGCAAAACGCGGCTGGAAATGCTGGCTCGTAAACACAAAACCAAAGGGTGTTAAAAAATTGCCAGGAAGCAACCCCGTCGGCGAAAAAGTTTATTTCGCAACCAAGGCCGAAGCTGCCGAGCATTGTGCGCTCGTCAACGCAGCCCAGGTTCTCAACGGCGGCGTCGGCGACAGCCAGTCCGGCACCGTCGCCGAAGCCATCGAACAGCTCACCACATCAATCCAAAATCGCATCTTTTCCGGCGACCTTGCATACACCACTGGCAAGGCTTATTTGAACAACACATCCTGCTGGCTGGAATATGTCGGCAGCCTGCGCTGCGACGAGATCACCTACCAGCACATCCAGGCGGTGATCGACGGTGATTTTGCCGATCTGGCTTACAAAACCCAGTGCGATAAAGCCCAGCAGCTTTCCCGCGTTCTGGAGCTGGCCCGCAAACTTGGGTGGATCGCCCCTAACGCCCCTAACGCTGCGGCGAGGGAAAAGGGTGACGGCATCGGCGTTGCAATATATCGCCGACGGCACGGCAAGTCAGAGGCCGACGCCCGCACCGATCCCGTCAAAGAGCCATTCGATCCCAAGGTCATTGGTCAGCTCGTCAAGTTCGTCCGCGAAGAAGACGACAAGCTGAACGCCGAACGGGTCGCGATCTGGAAGCGCAAGCAGGATCTGCACGGCAAGGTCGGCCATAACGGTCTGCCGCAAATTCAGTGGCGGGCCAATGCGACGGTTCTGGAGTTTGCTCTGCAAACGGGGCTGCGCTTTTCCGAGCAGGCTGCACTTCGCTGGCATGACATCGAGTTCGTCAAGCATCGCATCAAGGTCTCTGTCGCCCTCCGCTGTGCCGGTAAAGGCGGGCTCAAGGAAGTCGGTCAGACTAAATCGTACAACTCCAAACGGTATGTGCCGATCACCCATCAGCTGAAGGCGTTGCTGCAGGACTGGAAACTGAAAAGCCAGTTCTCGAAAGACGACGACTTGGTCTTCCCAACCAGCCACGGTTCGCACCAATACTCCAGCTGCAACTGGCGCAAACGCATTTTGCACCATGCTTGCGAGTGTGTCGCCGTGCCGCAGCTTAACTGGCACGACTGCCGACACTTCTTCGCTTCTGTCTGCCTGGAAAATTACGGCGACAATTATGCCAAGATCGCTGACCTGCTCGGCCATGACAGCACCGATTTCACCCGCCGCGTTTATGGCCATTGGGTTGAAAAAGAACAGGCCGATTATGAGGCCGAAGCCGACGCACTCAGCAACGCAGTGGGGTATTGATCATGGATCTGATTGTGCTGCTGGTGAAACTAATCTTGTGGGTGATTTGAGAGGGGACAATGGACTGGCTCCAGCCTCGAAAGAGGCCGGAGCTTTTTTTTTGCTACTCCTCTGGGTACGGCATAAGCGTAAGCGGCACCTCACCCGCATCTTCCTCGACTGGCTCGGTCGTGCCGTAGTTCGCGTCGGTGAAAATTTCGGGGCGATAGCCCTTCAGTTTTTCCTCTTCGCATTTCTCGCAGACTGTCGTCACGGGGATGCCGCGGGCATCATATTTTAAATATCGATCATCATGGCACATTACAACCTCGTCTTTGACCAGGCATTGTCGACGCTGCTGTTTGTGCATGGTGTCTCGGCGATGGGACAGCTTGTCGACCTGCCAGCTGGGTATGAACCGGCGCTTGCCCATCGTTGTATATTTGATCCGGTCGTTCCAAATCATGCGATAGAGCCGGTTGACATCGGTTGCGGTGTAAGCCGGTCCCCACAATTCCTCGGCCGCCGCTTGAACTGTCAGCAGTACCGAGGGGTCGTCGCTATTCGATGTAGTCGTCATTGTCTGCGCCTCTCCGTTGCGGTTGTTGCGGTTGCGATTGTTGCGGTTGCGGTTCGTGTGCAGGATTTGGTTGCTGATCAAACTGAGGCAATCGTTTTTCTTGGATCTCCAGGCCGATATTGCCGTCATCATACTGCCAGGCTGCGACCTTATAGGTGCCAGCCGGGATGGGGGCGTGCAAAACGAGACCAGACTGGCTCAGATTTGGCTTCGATCGCTGGATCGGCCGATCGTTCTCATACATTTCGTGATTGCGGAAAAGCGAGAATTTCATCACCGTCTTTCCATATCGATCATCAGTATTACCATTAGTCATGTTGGTTCCTTTCATTTTTTAAATTCATCGATCTTGAGATTGTACGCTTCGACGACGGCCGCCCGGCCTGCCGGATCGACGTCTTTCATCATTTTAAGCTGTTCCTGATTGGTCGTGCGCCACAGCTTTAGCTCGCCCAGGTGCCGGTGTTCTTTAATTCCCTTGATTTGGTCGCCCGCCCAGGTCGGCTGTCCATCGTCGCGCTGAAGAAACGGCGGGATTTGGGTCTGCGCTGCATCAGGCGGCGGTGACTGCTTGAAAGTAATATTCGGCTGGCCCAAATTTTCGGTCACAGGCGGCGGGTCAACGGCGGGCGGTTTCTCCATCCGCTCGACCTTATCCATCTCGTTGGCGCTGGCATACTCGCCGCCATGTAGGCCGAGGCTTGCCAGGGCGCGGCCGATGGCGCTGGTCTCGCCGTTCTCGATCGGGGAAGTGGTGTTGACGTTCGAGCTGCCGCGCACTTCCTCGGCCAGCCCGCTGCCAATCGTGCGGCCGTCACCGTTGGTGATGATCGCCTGCACCATGATCGCCGTGCCGTCATCTTTCAACAGCTTGGTCTCGATGCCGTACTCGAAGGCGAAGACCTTCCGAAAGGCTTCGATACGATCCTGCACCTGGGTGTATTTCTTGCCGCCGCGCTGCGTTACTTTGGGCGCGTCGGTGATTAGCGACATTGCTTTGAGCAAGTCTGCTTTCTCCATTGTGGTTTCGGCGCAATTTGACCCTGGAACAGCTGTTATTTCAACCATACGTAACTCTCTTCAGTCTCAAGACATCTTGCTGGGTGCCCAGGTAGCTGGGACGGCGTTCGCCGGTCGGCTCGACGAACCCGCGTTTTTTCAACTCGGAGCAGCGGGGCCGAAACTTCATGTAACGCTCGCCGTACATCGCCGCGATCTCGTCGGGCGTCAGCCCTTCGAGGTTCGCCTTCAGCGCGACAAATACCAGTTTGTAGTCGGCCATCTTGGTTTTCTTTTTCTCTTCAGCCGCATCCATCGATGTCTGCGTGCCCTTCCAGCCGGGGTTGTCGGGGTAGTCCTCCATGTTTATCTCCTCTTCATCCATTTCCAGATCTTGACATACCATCTCAGCTTTTTTTTACGGGGAGCCATGATGGCCCCGCCGTAGCCGAGAAATTTTGTTTTACCTTCAACAGTTTTCATTCGCTGGCCTCTTGCCAGGCCGCCTCGGCGGCGTTTTTGTATTCGTCGGTTTTCTCCCGCCACATCCAATGGTCGAACTCAGGGCTCACCAGCTGGAGCAATTCGGTCACGCTGGTCGATCTGGCCATCATGTTCTCGCGGATTGAGGCAACTTGCTGCAGGCTTTCCAGAGCCTGGTTCAGATTGGCCTCGGACAGCTCGTCGGTGTCGGCCGATGAGAAAATGCGGAAGCTCTTGCAATTGGCATAGACGAGATGCACCGGCACGTTGTCCGACGACCGGCGCATTTTTTTCCAATAGAGCGCCACCTGCCGACAATGGTCTGGGCGCGGCTTGGCTGGCAGCGACTGCAGTTTCCAGCCGCGCTTTGAGTTGATTGAGAGGCTCGGCCACATGGTCTTCAGCTCGACTACGCCGCGGGTCTGCAGATCCATCTGGCCGATATAGGGCAGCTTGAGGCCATCGAGTTCGACTGAGACCCACTGGGACTTCTCTACCTTGTTTTCGCCAGTGGTGGCCTCGCGAGCGCCCGCCACCAGATGTTCTAGCGTGAGGTTGAAGATGGTGTCTTCCTGGCCGCCATCGTCGGTATAGGTTTCATGCTTGATGATGTCGAATTTGGCGGCGTCATCTGGGTAGTGCGCCAGCAGCTCATGCTCGTCGAACAGTGCGACGGCCGCCCGTAGGGCTTCACCCTGGCTCATGCCGTCGACGATAACGTCATCGGCGAGGCGATGGGCAGCCGTGCCAGCTTTCATCGTGCAGCCGGGCGGTGAGTAGATTTTCCGCGGCCTGGCGATGACTTTCTCGAAGAACTCCATGCCGTGCGGCCGGGTTGCGGCGCTGGGGCTGTGCCAGGCGAAATTGAATTTCTCTGCCCAAATTGGAAGAACATCATCGTCCATTGTTTCGCCCTGTAATTTTTTATGATTACTTAAAGTGACGGGGCAAAACTTTTCTGTCAACAGAAAAACGAGCGATAATAACCGCTCGTTTCATTATGGATAACTGTTGGTTACAGCGGGCACAATTATTTTTAATACTTAGCTAAAAAGTTCCATCGATGACACTGTTAATTATGCGGGGGGGGCGATTCTACCCTCTTCATCAACGACGATCTTGATGTAGATAGTTTGACCAGGCCGAGCGCGGCCGACTAGATCGATCTCTGCCGGAGGGTTGTAATCGTCATCGAACAGCTCGCCGAGCAGTATGTCGAGGGCCTTGGCGATCGCCTTGCAGAGATCGAGCTTTGGCGAAACCTCGCCGCGCTCATAGCGACGATATGCCGCAGCATTTATCCCGACTTTCTTAGCGAGCTGGGTGGCAGTCAGGCCAGCCTTTTCTCGCGCCAGTTTTAACTTATCCATTGTCTGTTTATTCTCCATGTCGTGGGCCAGCCACCGTTGAGTTTGATAACTTTGATAACATTGTTAATTACGATCATTTCAAAATGCTCCACAACCAACCACAATCAACCACAGTTGTCACCAAAAAATGATGATGTAGTCAGAATTTAATTGACTAGTAACTGTCGGTGACGCTAATAGTCTTTCATGGTTACGACTACATCATTTAGACAGTGGGCGGCCGCATCCGGCCAGTCGCAGGAGCAGATTGCCCGGCGGCTGGGCTGCAGCCGTAGTTACATCTCGCAGCTGGTTTCCGGCGGCAAGACACCGTCGCTCGAAATGGTGCGGCGGATGCTCTTGATCGGCAACGGCCATTTGCGGGCAGAGGATTTAATTGTTGAGTTTACCATCGGCATCTGAATTTGAGATCCATGCAGCGATCGTCGACTGGCTTACGCTGGCACTGCCGCGCGGAAGTCTCTTACATCACTCTCCCAATGAGGGCCGCCACCATGTGCGCTATCGCACCAAGCTGAAGAGGCTGGGCTTGCACACCGGCTGGCCGGATCTCGAGCTGCTGGTGCCGATCGAATACTGGTTATTTTCGCGAGGAAGGAGCTCGGGTCATGTACAAGGCTTCCAGGGTGATCAGCCGCAAGATATGCTCTTTTGGGGGCCGATCTTCCTCGAGGTCAAGGCTGCGCGCGGCAAGCTGACGAAAGCACAGAAGGCGGTGCTTGAGCAGCTGACAGCGCTTGGCGCTCATTGCGCCATAGTGCGGTCGATTGACGAGACGCGGGATTTCCTGGCCGAGCGCGTCGAGCTGTTTGCCAATGGGTAGGCGCAAGGCCGCCATGACCAACACCAATCCGCTGGTCGTGCGCCTGATCGAGCTGATGGATGCGGCCCGCATTGACGGTCACGTTTTGAGCAAGCGCGCCGGTCTCAGTGAGACAACCATCCGATCGTGGAGGGTGAAGAACAATCCCAACATTACCAGTCTGGAGGCGGTGCTGAATGTCCTCGGCTATGGTTTGACGATCAAGAGGATTGATCGATGACTTGTAGTGTCTGCGAAGGCCGAGCGTGTGTCACAGTTCCGGTAGGTATTGATGCCTGCATGGCCTGCGCTTTTCAAGCTGAGATCGAATGGCAGGTGATGCAAGATGTGAGGCGGGACATAGCGTCGATGAATGCCGATGAGGCTGACAAAGAATGATTAGGGGCCGCAAATGCCCTGCCTGCAGATCGGAGGACACCGAGCTGTTGTTGACCCTTGGTGACCGCAATGAGTACGAATGCTTGACCTGCAATAACTTCTGGACGCGCTCGGTTCGTAACCGCGAGTTACGATATGTCGAACCTCTCGAGCAGTGGGGCGCGACAGGGGATGAGGAATGAGCAGACGACATTGCCTGACCCAGCGTGTGCGGACTGATTTCGGCACGATCTATGCTCAGCTCGATGTCGATGAGTGCGGCAGAATAGCTGGCGTGAGTATTTCTTCGCACGCCAAGCATGAAGACAGCTCGGTCAATCGTGCGTTATCCGGTCTGTCGCAGGCGTTCCGCGATCTCATCGATGCGGCCAGCGAGAAATGATTTCGCACGATGCATTTTGGGTGATCGTCGCCCTGGTTGAGAGCGGTGGCAAATTGACCCTGGAACAGCTCAAAAAGCGTGTGAATAAGTCGGTGGAAAGAAAGTTGATAATGTCACTTTTAGAGGAACTGCACATATATAGCTATATAAGGCAATATACTGCTGGATATATACAGCTGAATAATGCTGCAGAATATATTGCTGCATATACCTCCCTAGAGACTAATAATAATATAGCTACATATGGCTCGGTCAGGGCTGTGAATGATTTACTCGATCGCACCAGGAAGATGGCTAATTCAAATTACCGGGCAGTGGTTGCAGGTCATCGGCCGAAGCGATCACCGGCACAGATGTTTGCAGAGCGTTGTATTTCGCGAGCAGATCTAGCGGAGTATTGGCGGATGGTCGGAGAGATGAGCGAAAGCGAGAGGAGATTATTCGATGCTAAAGTTACACCTATGGCTTTTAGAAGCCGCCGAAACTGAGCGGCGAATGCCACCGGCATTGCGTCAGCCGAGCTACTGCAGCTGGCCAGATTTCAACATGGAGTGGTTGGCTTACGCCAGTGTCGGCACACGGGTTGGCTTGGCGAGAGCTACCAGCGGACAGATCAGCCGCTATGATAAGGTGCTGGCTTGGGTGGCTGGGCTGGATGATGCCGACGATCGGCAGCTGCTTTGGGGAGCTGCACATACCGCAGCCTTTCGCGACCGGGGGCCGAAATGGTCGAAGCTGGCCAAGCTGCTCAGCTGTTCACGGCCAACGGTAAAGCGGCGATACGAGCGAGCGTTGATAAAATTGTGGTATGTGGCGAACGCCAAAAAAAACACATAAGGAAAAAAGATGTTCCGAAGTGAGCCAAATCGCGGTATTAATTTCTAAGCTGTAACGGCTATGTGAGTCGGCAGCGTGATAAGTATCCATGAGGCGTTCGCGTCCAGATATTTCTCCATTATCTCCAATGGCTGCCGTGTCTCTCCCTCACGGCAGCTTCTTTTTGATCATGGAAACAAGTGGAGAACGTTTCGTTCTCCTGAACGGTTACGCCTGAATGGCGGAAGACAGGGGTTTTTTAGTCGGTGTATCCGATGTAACCGATGTAACTAATATTTCACTATAAGTTCCATGCGGATGTATGGCCGATAGTGGGTAATCGGTTACATCGGTTACATCGGATACATTTAGTGTTGTAAGAAATGACTCTGACAAAGAATATTGCAATGATTGTAGTGGCTGCAATCACAGGTTTCAGCCCAATGTGCGTCCTGCTAGTGCAAGACCATCTTGAACGACAGGAACTAGCAGCAGGCGAAATCAACAAAACTGTGCTCTTAAATCATTCACTTTTTACCCATGCAGATACCTGGCTGCAACTCGTTATTCCACAACTGAATGTGACAGCAACGGCTAAGAAATTCTTAACGATTAAGTTTGCTGCGTTCCAAGACAGTCTAAAAAAACTGGTTAAGGCCACAGATTTCAATGAACTATCGGACGCTGAAATGCACGCCTTATTGTCTCACAACCTCAATGAAACGGTTACAGACTATCTTGCAGACGCAAGGCGAGTCGCGATACCAAGTGCGTTCATTTCCAACTTCAACAAGTGGCACAAGCGGGTAGTGGACATTTTGGTTAGGGCGATCGAGGATAATGTCAAATCGGTAATCTACTCGGATCAGAACTCCAAGATGTATGCGATTCTCACTGCTTACGACGCGGCTCTCAGTGCCACGATCGAAGACGTAGAAAAGACGTTGGAGGCGAATAATACGGCAGC